>OFEU01000394.1_pt1 | contig 26727 bp, 24 predicted proteins | sample 1521221 | NCBI WGS metagenome assembly OFEU01 (sample SAMN03766357, study PRJEB24113) | microbial mat metagenome | isolation source: enrichment culture HLUCC-O from microbial mat sample contains cyanobacterium... | reverse complement strand
CATCTCAACGTTGAATCAAAGATTACAACGTGAGCCTTCTCGCGGATTAAGGTAAATAGGGAAAATTAGTTAAAATAACCGATAAAATTGATGAATTTGCCGGTTATTAAGCTAAAAAATCCTTATTGCCCTTGTTTAGAGCCCAAAAATCGGTTTCAGCGTCATTGTACTCAGACACCGGAAACTTTAACTTTTTTGACAGACGGCAGAACCGGAAAAAGTTAGTCTATAATTCCCCTGTAAGTCACTGGTACACCTTGAGGAGTTGAACAGAATGAAATTGAATCGTCTCAGTGCCTCCGCTGCACTGCTGGGAATTGTCTCTCTCACCGCTGCGGGTCTGAAGGCCCCCACCAATGCTGCTCCCTTGGGTGAGTCTTCTGGTTCATCGGAACTGGCTCAACGTATTGGCGAGCGTTCTGGAGACACCTGTCGTCGAGTTCGGGGTGCAAACGTTCTCTACACAGAACCCGATACGGACTCGAGCGAAATTGCCAACATGCTGCCGAACGAGCAAGTCAACATGATTCGCGACGCTTTTGTCGGAGATGATGGCGGGATGTGGTTTGAACTCGAAGATTCCGTGGGTAACATCGGTTATATGCCCGCTGAAGCTCGCACGGAGCCCGGCGGTCCTTTAGAATCAACTCTGGTCGATTGTCCTGGAGAAGGCACCTCTGCCTTCCCCGTGACCTGGTAGTCTAACGACTGTTAGCTGTCAAGCTGTCAGTTAGTAGAAACCCCGTCTTTTGATTTGATGTCAAGGACGGGGTTTGTTGTGTGGCTAGGGAACACCGGATAACCCACCCTTGGCCCCTCCCAAGAGGGGAAGGGAACTGGGAATGCTCTCTCTCGTTGGTATTCGTCTAGTTTTGATTCTCCTGTAGGTCTGAGGCCGATCGCACTTCGTCTTGATAGCCAAATGACCAGAGACTCGATGCGGCTTCGGCCCGAGTCACGGGTTTTTTGGGTTGCAATAGGGTGGTGTAGCCGAAGACTCGGCGGATATTCGAGTTTTCTCCATTCTCAAAATCCGCTAAGACGGCATCCAAGGCCTCGGTACTAATGCGAGTGGCATCCTGAAAGCCCCAGGTTTCCTGAATCGCCTCAACGGTGGCATCGGGTAGGCCGCGACGTACATCGAGGGGGACTTTCCAACGCAGCAGGTCTTCTCGTAGCAGTGGCTCGTCGGGGCGAAACAGGGCCGTTGTTTCACCGCCACCGCTCTGAGTCTCACTGGTTGGACTCTCACTGAGGGGACTGGGGATAATCCCAGCTTCGGCTAATCCCTGAACCACGGCGAAGTCAGGATGGCTTTGGGGCATATCTTGAAATGCTGGCTCGCTGCTGTCACGAGGTTGACGCAGTTGTTGGACCGATTGGTCGGCATAGAACCGGTTGTTGGCCTGCATCAGCCAACGGGCATAATCGCGCCGTGTCACCGTCTCCTCGGGGGCAAAGCGATCGCCCTGGACGGGAGATAAGATCCCCAATTGGGCCACATCCTGGACATAGGGAATCAAGGGGTCGGAAACGTTGTCTAAATCACTAAACTCAGTGGTGGTCTGTGAAGGCTGTTGAGCCGGCTGTTGAGCCGGCTGTTGGGCCTGGGGAGATGGCGTGGTCTGAGGTTCTCGATTCTCGTCCGGGTTGTCTGGAGTTGGCGAGGCTTGGGGGGTCTGGTTGTCCTCGGAGTCGGTTTGACTCAGGGTTGAGGGGGAACTGGGATAGGTCAGTTCAATTTCGCTGCTGTTGGCGGCTGTCCCGTCTGCTTCAGCGGTTGTTTCCTCGCCAGTATTCTCGTTATTTTGGGGGCGAATGATGACACTCAGGGGCCAGTCTTGACCATTGATGCGACCGGTTGCGGTCAGTTGAATGGTCTCTCCCTCGGTTTCATCGCCATTGAGTTGCCAGTTGTCTACTTGCAGGCGATCGCGATAAAACTCAGCAATCACTTCGACGGGGTCCTCACTTTGCCAACGACTGCGGAGGCGATCGCCGTCGAGTTCAGTGGTCTCTAGCCAGGTGGCCGGTTGATATTGGGGCAGTTCCGGCGGTAGGCGTTCTAGGTCCGGTGCATCGGGAATGGTGGCCGTTTCCGTTGGCTGAGGACTCGGCGATGACTGAAGTTGAGGGTCTGCTGCAAAGGAATCTTGTAGGGATTGGCTGTCGGAACCATTGGCACAGGCCGTCAGGGCCATCACAGTGATCAGGACAGACCGTTTTAAGGTAGACAGGTTCAACACAGTTATTTCAGCGCGTTAATGGCATAGTTGAGATAAAACTTAAGTTCTGTGGCGGCGCTGGGGGAGAGTTTCAGTCCGGCGCTACCGCGATCGCGAATATATTTAAAGATATCGGCTTTGACGCCAGCGACGGCGGCGGTTCGGTTGGGCGATCGTCCCCATTCGTCAAAGGGACTGGTATTGCCCACGACTAAGCAGTATTGAATTAAACATAAATCCCGGTCAATGGCCCGATCAATGTCTGCGGTTCCGGCGGCGGAACGCGGCAGTAGGGTTTCGATGACATCGCGGACGAGATCCTCGTGGTAGATGGCCAATTTCTCCGCTGCTTCTAAACGGGCCTCGGCTCGTTCGAGGGGAACCTTCGCGGCGGCTAAATCGGTCTCATCGAGGAAGCGTCCAGCCACTTCAGCCAGGGCCAGGATGGGCGTTAGGGCAGATTTCATGAGGTGTTGGCTTGGGGTGTTGGCTTGGGGTGTTGGCTTGGGGTGTTGGCTTGGGGTTAACTCGTTAACGAAGGGCGGCAATGGCAATCTCAAAGTACTCGGAGATTTCTTGTACTAACGCCAGTTTGACATCGACGGGAACCTCCCGGAGTACGGGGTCGAGTTGAGTCAGGGTTGCGGTCTTCATCTCCACAATGGCACGAACGGCGGACGAGAGGGGAACCCCTAAGGTTTGATAGGTTTGCTTCAACCCCTCTAGGCAACGGTCTTGGAGAATGGCGGCATCTCCGGCCAGCAGGGCATAGCTGACATAGCGCAGGATAAATTCACCGTCGCGAATACAGGTGGCCATGCGGCGACTGGGGTAGCAGTTGCCCCCCCGTTGAATCAACTCGGGGTTTTCGGCCACCATGGCGGCGATGGCTTGGGCGACAATGTCGTTGGCTTGTTGGCGCATCACCTCAACGGCGCTAATCCGTTGGCTGTGACTGGCGGCAAATTGACGTAGACGGGCAAGGCGATCGCCCTCGACGTAGGTGGTTTGGGCTTCGGCGTCGAGGACAGCGCGAGAAAATGAATCCAACACGGTTTGGCGAAAAACGACAAGAGACGTTCAGAAAGCGGCATCTAATAGTGTAGCAACGACGCGATGGTCTCGATCGTGGCGAAGTTGCTCTAATGCGGCTTCGGCCCGCTCATCGCTGAAGTGGCGTAGGGCGTGAGCGACTCGCGATCGCAGTTGCCATTGAGGGCTGTCGACTTGGGGGAGGAGTAACTCTAGGGCGCGATCGCTCTCAATCGTGTTGGCCAGGCTTCCTAAGCCGTCGAGGGCGGTTTCTCGGACCAAGAGGTTGCGATCGCTCAGCCCCTGTTTGCACAACTCTAACAGCACGTCAGGATAGGACATCTCCATCAGCGAGGCAATAATGCCATGACGGGAAAGCCAGCCCACATCCTCTCGAAAGAGACGACGTAGGTAGGGCACGGATGCTTCGCCGTAGAGGGCTAGGGAACTGGCGGCCTCGGCCCGGATATTGGCATCTCCATCCCCTAACATTGTCACTAAGGCCTCAAACCCGGATTGGCTGCGCTTACGCCCCAATCCCATGGCCACAAAGGAGCGCACGAGGACCTCGGGATCGCCAACGAGGTTTGTCAGTAAGGGGACAGCCACCTCGGGTTCATAGTCCCGCAGGGCCGTTAATCCCCGCATCCGACGTTGAGGATCGTCACTCTGGAGATGACCGCGAATTTCGATTTCGTTCATGGCTGGGCTGGTTTTGTCAACTTTTGTTTACATTTGTTTATAGTCTAACAAAACTGAGAATAAACCGTAGCCCCCGAGGAGGGCAGGTGCAGGACATCCGGCCCACCGTCGGCTGAGTTAGTCTTCGTGATCTTCAAAGGGATCGGCGAGTTCTTCGGAGGGGGGGCCGAAAGAAACATAGATGCCGTAGGCGGTGATGGCAATCAGGACCGCAGCGGTGGAAATACTAAGAACTGTTGCAGGTTCCATAAATAAGATTCAAAAATGAGATGGGTTCCTCTATAATATTACGAAAACTTAAGATTTTTCACAGAGCGTACAACTTTAGGTTAAACACATGGCACAACAAACACGTCTCGGCGATATCCTCAAACCCCTGAACTCTGAATACGGGAAAGTCGTTCCTGGCTGGGGAACCACCCCTTTGATGGGAGTGTTCATGTTGCTATTTTTCGTCTTCTTGCTGATTATTCTGCAAATCTATAACTCGTCCTTGTTAATCGAAGGCGTGGATGTGGATTGGGCGAATCTGACCCGCTAGAGCCTCCGGCGCGATCGCCGTGTTTGAGAGAATCCCGGTCTAACCGGGATTTTTTGTCGGTACAATGAGCTACGGTGGAGCGCGATCGCGCCCGGCCGAGCCTCCATGCGCTACCCTTAACGTGAACATCCCAGGAGTTGCAAGAATGAATATCTTTGGTATTGGTTTACCTGAAGCAATTGTTATTTTAGTGATTGCTCTGCTAATCTTTGGCCCGAAAAAGTTACCCGAAATTGGCAGTAGCCTGGGCAAAGCCATCCGTAGCTTCCAGGATGCGTCCAAGGAATTTGAGAGTGAACTCAAACGCGAAAGCCAACAACTCAAGGCTCAACAGAACCGTGAGATGAGTGAGTCTGACAGTTCGGCGGCCTCATCTGAGCCGGCTGCATCGAACGCCAGTACCGCGAATTCAGCCAATTCTGGCCAGGATTCGGCGGCCTAATCTCCAGAACGCCTTTTGTATTGCTTCTTCTTGCGTTAACGCCCCGTTTCTGAATACCTTTCCTGAATAGCTGTGAGTGCTTCCTCGACACCAATTGTAGTTCCCCATCTGATCGTCGGACTGGGTAATCCTGAGCCGAAGTACGATCGCACCCGTCATAATATCGGCTTTGCGGCCGTTGATGCTTTGGCGCGATCGTGGCAAATTCCCTTAGCGGCGCAGCGTAAGTTTAAGGGAGAGTATGGGGATGGGATAGCCATGGCGGGCCGCCCGGTGCGTCTGCTCAAACCCAGCACCTATATGAATCGCTCTGGGGAATCGGTACAGGCGGTACTGAATTGGTATAAACTCTCCCCCGCCTCGGTTCTGGTAATTTACGATGATATGGACTTACCCGTGGGACGCATTCGCTTACGTCTGGCGGGGTCAGCTGGGGGCCATAATGGTATGAAATCGATTATCTCCCATTTAGGAAGCCAAGAGTTTCCTCGGCTACGGGTGGGAATTGGTAAACCGCAAGGGGGAGGGAATCCCTCGATTTCCCATGTTCTCGGTAAGTTTTCCCCTCAAGAGAAGCCGGTTATGGGTGAGGTGATGGCCTTGGTGCGTGAGGCGATCGAACTCAGCCTCAAGGAAGGGGTTGAAAAATCTATGAGTCTTTACAACAGCCGGAATCTGGCTACACCGTCACCGTCTAACCCCGCTAGCTAACCCATTGAGACGACATCAAGACGACAGGTTGAGTTCTTCTGCTGATTTGCCCCAAACCACTGCCTATTTGCGTGTCACTGACTGTTCCTGGGAGGGAGGAACCTTACAGGGAGAAGTCACGGCGGGTTCGTTTACCTGGGAATTTTGTTGGCTATTTAGTCAATCTCGCCTGGATATTGAACCCTCCCTGGGGCGGGCCTTAATCCAAGAACCTCTCGGCCGCTTTCTCGAACAGCGAGATTATCAACTCGAACCGGGCGGCGATTATCAATTCACTATCCGCGCCGTCATCTGATGTTTGCTGCCTCTGGTTCTGCTGACAGCTTCATGGCTAGGCGGCTCTACCACCTGGTACGGGAGGCAGAGCCTCCGAGTTGGCATTCCTAGGCAGAGCCTAGGAACGAGGAGAGAGGAGAACGAGAGGAGAACCAGGAGAAGATGAGGAGGAAGAGAAAATCCTCCTCTTTTTTTGGTGCGGCTTTTTTCATGAAGACATATAAAATAAGACATAGTTTAAAGACGAAAACACTTTATTTGGTTATTACGTAAGTTTTGATTGCAAACTTTAAACTGTCTATTTATATTTGTCAACGTTTCCTGACAAACGCCGGGGATCGATCGAGAATCTGCCAACCCCTTATGTCAAGGTTTCGTGACATGACGATCCCCTAAACACCTATAATCTCGTGAAACCTTGCTGAATCAGTCAATCTAGCCCCTTGTCGAATGGGGACATCTTCTGCAAGATAGACATCAGTTGGGCGCGTTAACCCGATCCCGAAGTTAATCTAAACATCCGGGATCTTTGTGAACTTCCGTTCAATCTGTCAGGTTTCCTTGACAGCCATGTTGAGAAAGACCAGCAATCACTATGTCACAAGAACGTCCACCCCTCGAAGAAATGACCTTGCGACAACTCCGGCGAGTTGCGAGCGAGTGCGGCATTTCTCGATATAGCCGAATGCGGAAGTCTCAATTACTTTCCGCCATTCAAGCGGTCTTACCCGAAAAAATTAATTCCACCACCGCGAATCCCACAGCAACGAGTCCCACAGCAACGAGTCCGAGTAGTCCATCACGTCAATTGGAGGCACAGGAAGAAGTGGAAGCAGCAAAATTTGAACTCGGCCAAGACGATCGCACCGGCGGCGAACTCGCATCCGTTGATGAAGGCTTAGCCGATTTGCCCGAAGGCTACGGGGAAAGTCGAATTGTCTTAATGCCCCGAGATCCTCAATGGGCCTACTGCTATTGGGATGTCACCAACGAACATAAAGAAGAGTTGCGTCGTCAAGGCGGACAACAACTGGCATTGCGGGTGTACGATGCCACAGATATCGATCTCAACCACCAACCTCCTCACAGCATTCAAGAATATCCCTGTGACGAATTGGCTCGGGAATGGTATTTACCGATTCCGGTGAGCGATCGCGACTATTGTGTCGAAATCGGCTATCGCTGTGGAGATGGACGCTGGCTAGTTCTGGCCCGCTCTCTGACGGTTCACACCCCCCCAGTTTATCCCTCCGACTGGATTGAAGATGTCTTCGTCACCGTGAACTGGGATGAACCCCTAGAGGGCAAAACCGTGGCCAATCTGGTTCCCCCAAGCAAGAAACCCGCCACGAGCGAAGCGGCTGCTGGCAACGCCGCTGGCAACCCCCTCTACGAAGAAATCTTCGGTATGGCCAAATCCGCCGAAGCACAACGGGTGGCCGGTTCTCTGTTTGGCTCGATGCACCAAGTCCCCGAACAAGCCGTTAGTTCCTACGTCTTCCCCTCCGGGGTAGGGATGTGGGCGGTTCCCACCATGTCTGGCTTAACCATGTCCGGCGTGGGAATGTCCGGTGTGGGCATGGGGGCCTCGATGCCACCGATGCGTCCCCGTCAATTCTGGCTGGTAGCGGATGCAGAACTGATTGTCTATGGTGCGACGGAACCCGATGCGACGGTTACGATTGGTGGTCGTCCCATCAAACTCAACTCCGATGGAACCTTCCGTTTCCAAATGTCGTTCCAAGATGGTCTGATTGATTATCCGATTAAGGCGGTTGCGGTTGACGGCGAACAAACTCGCTCGGTTCACATGAAGTTTGAGCGAGAAACCCCCTCTCGTAATACCAACACCAAGGAGGAGGCGGTTCCTGAGTGGTTTCACGCTTAAGCCGTTGAGTGTTGAGCGTTAAGCGTTAGCCCCATAAACCCAAAACCCCGATGTCATATGATATCGGGGTTTTTATAACGTCCGAAGCGACGTTCTCGGCGATCGCCGAAGACGCTGGACCGGTTTGTGTGACCTGTGGACTAAGACCGTTCCAGGTTAGCACTGACCGAGACCCCTCCCCCAAAGCCGGTGGGGTGAGCTGCATAGGTAACCGGTTTGCCCCCCCAATCCTCAACTATGAGTTAAACTTTTGCCAAACCTTGGCCCAAAATCGCCAAAATGTTGCCCCGAGTACCACGACGGGCCAAACCTAGCCGATAATAACTAGCACATGAAGCTACAACATCGAGCTTGGCGAAGCCAATTCGCCCTAGCTTAGCTTTCCCTAGAGCGAGAGAAGGGTACACTGGTGATGAGCTAGGACTCGCCATCCTCAGTGTCGTTCTCAGCCGTTCTCATTGGAACCAACTCCCTGATCGCCTCCGTTGCCTTGTCTTAATGGACATCTGTACCCTGCATCTGTGGGGATAGATGTCTCAGCGAGTCGAGTACCAACGTCACCCCAAGCGTCACCCAAAGAGTTATGACATCAGCATCTCCTAACACTTCCGTCTCTCATACCGACGCGACGATCGATGTTACGCCTCACGGTAGTAATGACCGTCATGAACCCTCCAACCATCAGGCTTCTCCCAATAGTGGTAGCAGCGCCTTAACGACAACGAAGGGCAGTTTTGGAGCCTTTCTTGCGCCGCTGAATCGGGATAAATTCACCGATGTGGTGCGCGGCGTTGAGGATAAACTGCGGGTGGTGAATCAAACCCTGGGAATGCTCGATAGTTTACTCGACAGTCAGGGATTTGATGCCATCCTCGATGAGATGTTGCGATCGATCGCCTTGAAGACGGGGGAACTCCTCCATGCCGATCGCACCACCATTTTCCTGCTCGATGAGGACAAGAACGAACTGTTTACCCTCGTCGCCAAAGATGAAAACGGCAATGCCTTAGAAATTCGCTTTCCGGCGACGGCCGGAATTGCCGGAGAAGCCGCCACAGGGAAGAAAGTCGTTAACATTCCCTACGACTTCTACGAGGATCCGCGATCGGAAACGGCGAAAAAGTTCGATAAAAAGAATAACTATCGAACCTACACCATGTTGACGATGCCACTCCTGAACGAAGACACTCAGGAGTTGGTAGCCGTGGTGCAGCTCATCAACAAACTTCAGCCGGAACTCGATAACCCGGAAACTCCCTTAGACGAAAAAATTGACCGCGTTGGCTTTAGTGCCGAAGATGAACAGGTTTTTCGGGAATTTGCGCCGTCGATTCGCTTAATTCTAGAGTCTTCTAAATCCTTCTACGCCGCCACCCAAAAACAACGAGCAGCCTCGGCGTTAATGAGTGCGGTTAACTCCCTCAGCAAGAGTAGTCTGGATCTCGAAGATACTCTGAATCGAGTCATGAGTGAAGCGAAAGGACTCATGAACGCCGATCGCTCAACTCTCTGGCTCATTGATGAGGAAAAAGGCGAACTTTGGACGAAAATCCCTGGCGTCGGTGAATTGCGGATTCCTCGCAATGCCGGTTTTGCCGGGATGGTGGCTGAGTCTGGGGAACCCCTGTTGATTCCCTTTGATCTCTATGATGACCCGCGATCGGAAACCTCCCAAAAAACCGATCAAAAAACCCGCTATCGCACCTGTAGTATGCTCTGTATGCCGGTGTTCAACTCCGATAATGCTCTCATCGGTGTCACACAACTGATTAATAAGAAAAAACAGGGAGAATACCCAGATTACGACCCAGACAATTGGCCCCAAGCTCCTGAACAATGGAAAGCGAGTTTTAATCGCACGGATCAGGAATTTATGCAGGCGTTTAACATCCAAGCTGGGGTAGCTCTACAAAACGCCAAACTCTTTGAAACAGTTAAACAACAAGAACAACGGCAAAAAGACATTCTCCGAAGTTTAACCAATGGAGTAATTTCGACCGATCGCCAAGGAGCAATTGTCGCAGCCAATGAATGTGCTAAACTGCTTCTTGGCTTTGAGGAAGAGGCGATCATTGAAGGATTAAATCTCAAAGAGATGATCACCCTGCGAGAAGGTAAATTTTCTGAATGGTTTGAAGCGGCCCTACATCCACGGGAAGAAAAAGACCGTCAACAATACTATCCCAATCAAATTTTAGAGATTGAAACTGCCGTAACCGGCCAAAGTGTCAATCTTACAATTAACTCGATGTCGGATGTAACAGATCCCCAAAAAGTTAATGGAGCTTTGGTGGTTCTCGAAGACATCAGCGATGAGATGGAAGTCAAAAACTTGATGTATAAGTACATGACCCCGGAAGTCGCTGAAGCGCTCTTAGCCAGTGGAGATACCGGATTAGGCGGTAAGCGAAAACATGTGTCGGTGCTCTTCTCGGATATCCGTAGTTACACGACCTTAACGGAAAAATTACAGCCCGAAGAAGTCGTGTTAATGCTCAATGAATACTTCGAGGAAATGGTGGATGCGGTCTTCCAATATGGTGGAACCCTCGACAAGTATATCGGCGATGCACTGATGGCGGTGTTTGGCTCTCCAGCACCGTTAGAAAACTGTGAGTGGTGCGCGATTCAATCCTCGATTTCAATGCGCTACCGCCTCGAAGAGTTTAACCAAAAACGGATTGACGAGGGCAAACTGGCCATTCAAATTGGCATTGGGATTCACTCGGATAGTGTCGTCAGTGGCAATATCGGGTCGAGTAAACGGATGGAACTGACCTCGATTGGGGACGGGGTAAACCTAGCCTCACGTCTGGAGGGAACGAGTAAGCAATACGGGGTAGATTTGGTCATTAGTGAGCAAACCTATCTCCCCAATGCCGATCGCGTAGTGGTTCGAGAACTCGACTTTATCACGGTGAAGGGGAAAACGCGCCCAGTTAAAATTTATGAGTTGGTCGGCATTCGCGAAGGGGATCTCGCTCGTCCGATTTCTGAGGTTCAGCAGCAGATTATCCACTACTACCATGAGGGTCGCCGCTATTATCTACAACCGGCTCTGGAAAAACTGGCCCTAGACGATGTGATGCCGTTACTTGAGCAGTTAGAGGAGTTATCGGAGGAAGCCGTTAAACAGGTGTCCTTTGATGGAGATAAGCTACTCCGGGATATGCTCGGGAGCTTACCTCGGGAAAACTTGTTGGCGATTTTGGGGGAAGACACCCTCAAGCGTCTGCTGGTGACGGAGAATTTGGAGGAGTTGTCCGATGCTGATATCCACCGCTTGCTTCCCTTTAAACTCAAGCAAATTACGCCTCGGCTGCGTAAGAAGCTGTGGTTGGCGAAGGTGAAGCAGTTTAGTGCCTTTCCCCAAGTGCAGCAGATGCTCGATGAGGAGGCGGGGGAACTGTCGATGGCACAACTTCAGAAGTTTGTGGAGTTGGCGCGTCCTCCGTATAAGGCAAAATCAAAGCAGTCCTTCCACCAGGCTCGTCAGGCGTTTGAGCAAGTGCTGGCCTTAGATAGCAAGAATAAGGCGGCGAAACTCCATGTCGAACGCTGTATGTTGTTTGAACAACAACCTCCGAGTGAGGATTGGGATGGCGTCTGGAAACTGACCGATAAGTAGATGCAGATTCCTCCATCCCCCAGAGTCAATCTCTCAGAGAGCGTTGTATGCTGTTCAGACAGCGGTTTGTTTGAGATACTTTGAGCAGATGAAGGGGCGATCGCAGGTTTTGAGTCGTTTCTTGAGTCGTTTGTACGTTTCGTTTGTAAGCAACGTTGTAGGTAAATCCGTAAACTGTGCCTGACATGACCAACTTAAACTGGCAGCCCTCAGAGTATGAGTGGGTTGAACAAGTCCGACAACTCCTCCTTGATTTAGCTCGCTCCTGCTTGGGGGATGTGCCGAAATTGCCGATGCACTTAGCTCAAAAGGCTCGGCCCACGGCTGAACAAGCCACTCGGTTATTGGAGTCGGCCCGCGATCGCGGTTTAGGGGAACCTCAGTGGCAACAAATTCAGGAATTGGCCTGGGTGGCTGATGTACGTCAGTTATTTTTGGAACTGGCTCAGGTGTATTTGTCGGATTTACCCCGACTCCCGGAGAATCTCTCGGCCCGCAGCTTGAGTCTCTCGGAACGAGCGCAACGGTTGTTAGACCATCCCACGGCTGAGGATTTTCACCCCCAAGCGACTCCCCCCGGCCCGGACAAAACGGGAACCGGGGCCGCCGCCACGACGGTGGAGATGGAGAATCCGGGGGAGTTATTACGTCACTTGAAACAGTCGCTGCGACAACAGCGTAACACCAGTTCTAAGGCGGATGCGGCGGAGTGGCAACAGCTATTGAATCTTTTGGATTTAGCGGAAAGTCTTTATCATCGCTTGAAGGAGTAGGGTGAGCTTTGGTGTACTCTAAGACGGGTTTGATGTTCCTTAATCAAGATTGACCCATGATGGCGTTTCCTGTTTGGTCCCGGTTTGGTTGGGTGTTGGGGGCGATCGCTGTGCTACTAAGTCCTCAAGCTGCGATGGCTCAGTCCCCTAGCGAATCGATGCAGGCGTTTGAGGCGCTTTGTCGACAGCAACCCCTAACCGGCGACGCCCAACAGACTCTTGATGTCCTATTGGAGTTGGCTGACAGTGACGACTGTGCGATCGCCGCTCGGGTTCTGGCAAAAACCAACGACCTCAATTTAAGTGTGCAAGAGATTTCAGATCTCTCTCCCCTCAGTAGCCTGGCTCACCTGACCCGTTTAGACCTCAGTATCAACCAAATCTCCGATCTGTCTCCCCTAGCACAGTTCAGCCGCCTGGAGACGTTGTTGTTGTCGGGAAACCAAATTCAGGACGTCTCGCCCCTGGGGGAGTTAGATCTACAACAACTCAATCTCGATGACAATCAGATCTCAGATCTCTCGCCGCTGCGCAATAAAACCAGCCTCACCATCTTCACGGCTCGGGATAATGAAATTGAGGACTTAACCCCTCTCCAAGATTTTCCAGTGGTGACGTCCTTATTTTTAGAAGGAAATCGTATTGAGGATCTTTCCCCCCTAGCCAACCTTCCCAGCTTGGAGGGGGCCGATCTCAGCCGCAATCAGATTCGGGATCTTCGTCCCCTCGTAGCCATAGACAATCTCGTGTGGATAGCCCTCAGTGATAACCGCATCAGTGACCTCTCTCCCCTCGCGGAACTCCCCCAACTGGTTGAGTTGGATTTGAGCGGAAACCAGATTCGGGATCTCAGCCCCCTAAGTGGGATGTCCAATGTCAATGAGTTATTCCTCGCTCGTAACCAAATCACCGATGTGACGCCCCTGGGGAACCTGACGCAATTGATGGCCCTGTTCTTGGAGGGGAATGAGATCGTCGATATTACACCGTTGGCCAATTTGCAAAATCTCAGCCGGCTGACACTAATGGATAACCCCATTGACAACCCCACCTGTCCCATTGAGCCTGAACGGGCCTGTCGTTTCTAGGCGTCTCAATATGGGGTCTGGGGCCAGATAGACTGTGGGAAAAAATTTTTCGCGACTCTCTTGCGATCGCTTGTACATTTGCTATAATGGTGAAGCTGAAAAAACATGGCGGGCGTAGCCAAGAGGTTAAGGCAGTGGATTGTGGTTCCACCATTCGTGGGTTCGAGTCCCATCGTCCGCCCTCTAAAAAGCCGCTAATCTCAGAGATTAGCGGCTTTTTGGCATTTAGATGGCGTTTAAGATGGGAAAATCAGCCGCTACCTCTCTTAAGCAGACTGTTGAGCCACTTCTTTCGAGTCTTTCGCAGACCCCTGGGTTCCCAATTGGATCAGCTCAATTTTATAGCCGGTGGGGTCTTCGACAAAGGCGATGACCGTTGAACCATGTTTCATCGGCCCCGGTTCGCGGACAACCTTACCCCCCCGTTCCCGGATAGCGTCACAGGTTTGATAGATATCATCGACACCCAAGGCGATATGGCCATAGCCATCACCGAGATCATAGCTGTCCACGCCCCAGTTATAGGTCAACTCAATCACACTATGGTCGGCTTCATCACCGTAGCCGACGAAGGCGAGGGTAAACTCGCCGCCGGGATAGTCTTTCTGACGCAGTAAGGTCATCCCTAACACGTCACAGTAGAATTTAAGAGACTCTTCCAAGTTGCCAACACGTAGCATTGTGTGTAGTAGTCGCATAAATGCTCCATTGAACGATTCTGTCTTTCAGCCTAACGCAATTTTTGAACGGATTACCACAGATATTTGGGAGCGTCAAGAGTGACAATGGTTGAGGCCGATGCTAGGCTGAAGGGGTTTATCTCTAGCAAATTCTTCACAATATGAAGATTTGTCACCTGTTACAATTCACCTGTTACAATAACGGGCAACAGATGGCCGGGGTCTGGAATTTCCTCATGCTATAATTATAGCGCTACTTCAATGTTTCTATATCTTAGAGATTGCCAGTATGAACACTTTAGTCAATAGTCTAAACAAGGTGTTTATTATTGCGTATAAAGAATCCACCGAGCAGTTAGAAACTTATCTTAAAGAAGAAGGGTTTGATTGTGAGGTCTTACGTCAAGAGAATAAGCCCGAATATCAAGAGTTTTCGCCCAGTTATCGCTGTCTTTTGAACCATCGCCGAGCTTGGCAAAAAGCAGCAGATAGTCCAAAACCGAGTTTGATTATTGAAGCCGATTTTGTGCCAGTGAAGGATTTTGGACAGCTTCCATTGCCCTTTAGGAAAGAGAGTGAGAAGATTGGAATTTGTTGGATTTATACTTGTGCGCCTCAAGTCTATTGGGTATCAGATGAGGGATATGCTCAAGGATTTTCAACGTCAATGGTTGCTTACATCCTTAGCCCTAAAGCTGCACCATGTTTAATCGATTTTGCCGATAAGGTGGGGCAAGAAACGGGTGGTAAAGTCTATTCAACTTGGGATTCTCAGGTAGATACGGTGTTGCGATCGCACCAATTTAAAAACTTTATTCCCTTCCGAAACTATGGAGAACATGGTGGGATTCCCAACCCAGAACATCGGCAAAATGGCTTAAGTCCCGGTCATCAAGCCGATGTTTTGTGGGGAGAGATGGCTTGGACTCCGCTGTATGCTAAAGAGTACAATATCACTCAAATGCGCCTCAAAGCACGAGTCAAGGGAGTGCTTCGCTTACTCAAAGGAAATTTCTTACGACGCAAAACAGTTCAAAACAGCAGTGTTCCTGGACGCTTAATTCGCTTTTGCTTACGTCGTCAACTCACCACACACCTCTAACTGAGAGTCACCTGCTTCTAAATCAACTCTAAATTAACTCTAAATTAACTCTAAATTAACGGTAACTTAGCAATGATATTTTACCTCACCACTCGGGCTAACATGAATGTGATTAACTGGTATTTGGAACAATGGGGGAAACCTCTCGTCTCCAATATCTTACCCGTGGCTTATCATGATGTTTTTAAAAAGCGAAAGTTGCCGAGTGGAACTTATATTTTTGCAGATATTGAACGACTTTCGCCAGCAGAAACTGAAAAAGCTGCCTGGATTTGGACTCATCTCCAAAAAAGTCAAGAAACTCGACTCTTGAATCATCCCCTATGGTCAATGTGTCGTTATGAGCTACTAAAAACCCTATACAATCATGGCGAGAATAATTTTAACATCTATCGCTTAACGGAAGATATCTCAACGGTTCAGTTCCCGGTATTTGTTCGAGGTGAAAACGATCATAAGGGAAATCAAACCTCATTATTACAAAACCAAGCTGAACTCGATCAGGCCATCGCTGAGATCGTCAACCAAGGGGAAAGTCGCCAGGATAAAGTCATTATCGAATTTTGTGATACTCGTGATGAACAAGGAATCTTCAAAAAGTATTCTGCTTTTGCGATTGGGGAGGCGATCGTTCCAGTTCACGTTCGCTATCAAAAAGATTGGGTTGTGAAAGCAAATACCTTAAAAACCGAGCAACGGGAACAGGAAAATCAAACCTATATCCAGACGAATCCCCACGCCGATAAAATTCGAGAAATTTTCAACCTAGCTCGTATCCAATATGGTCGCATTGACTACAGTTTTTCGGGTGACTTAATGCAAGTTTGGGAAATTAACACGAATCCAACAATTTGCCACTTTCAAGACTCACGAGATTCTCCCTTAAATCGTCAGGTTGCTGAGCAATTAGAACAGGCATTTACCTCAATTGATAGGCCCTCAAACTCGAAGGGTTCCATTTCGATTCCTCCTCAACCGAGTTCAGACACGCCGTTAGAATTTGTCTCCCGCATCAGCGAAGCTGCTCCCTGGCTACCAAATTCCTATCGCGTAACCTTAAGAAAATCTCTCAGAAAAGTGATTAAAACCCTCAAAAAATAAGCCTCGAACGAAACATCTTAACGTCTTTTAGCCTTAGACAATAATAGATACTCACGCTGATAACTTGAACAAAAAATGAATTCTTCACACTCTCCCCGTACCCTTCCTTGTCCCGATCCATCTCAGAGCTTAGATAGTAATATTTATCCGTCAGTTCTCGATCAGTTTTGTCACAATGTGGCGCGAGTTCCTCAACAGATCGCCCTGGTTGATCGTCATAAACAGTGGACATATCGTGATTTAGATGAGTCGTCGAGTCAACTGGCTAAGCAGTTGCGAGATCAGGGGCTGGGAGCGGGTGATGCGATCGCCATCTATGCTCATCGCAGTGCCAGCTTAGTTTGGGCATTACTCGCTATCCTCAAACTCAAAGCCACGTTCATTATCTTGGATTCCGCCTATCCTGGCTCTCGTTTACAAACCTGTTGTCATCTGAGTCAACCGAAAGGCTTAATTCACCTGAGTCATGCGGGAAGTCAGGCTGAGGAATTGCCCCGAGAACTACAAGAGTTTATCGATGTTCGTGATGTTTGTTATCTTCATCTCCCCGCCATTCCCAATTTATCTCTAAACGACTCAAACGACTTATCGGAGGCAGAATCTATCATAGAAAAGCCGCCAACTCACCAGCCAACTCACCAATCAACTTACAACGATGATATTGCCTATATTGCCTTCACCTCCGGCTCAACGGGACAACCGAAAGGAATTGTTGGAACCCATCAGCCCCTAGCTCACTTTATTGATTGGCATTGTCGGCATTTTAACCTGCAAGAGTGCGATCGCTTCGTCTTACTATCGGGGTTAGCTCATGATCCCTTACTACGGGATATCTTTACCCCACTTTGGCTGGGAGCGAGCTTATCTATTCCCGACCAAGATATCCTAGAAACCAGTGGCAAACTCTGTCAATGGATGCAGCAACAGGAGATTACCATCGCCCATTTAACACCCGCGATGGGACTGCTTCTCAGCCAAGGGACATCACCTCAAGCCCACTCTGAGTTGATTCCCAGCTTACGCTATCTGTTTTGGGGCGGCGACGTTCTCACTCAAGCGGACATTTCACGGAGTAAGCAACTCTCTAAACAGGTTACGAATGTCAACTTTTATGGAGCGACTGAAACCCCCCAAGCTATGGGTTACTATATCGTGCCTGATGGCTGTGATGTTGTTAGCAAAAAATTGCCTATTGGTCAAGGTATTGATGGTGTCCAACTTTTAATTATTAAAGAGGATGGAACGTTAGCGGTTGATGGCGATCGAGGTGAAATTTGCATTCGCACTCCCTATCTTGCCCGTGGCTACCTCAATGATGCCTCCTTGACAGAATCTAAATTTGTTGCTAACCCCTTTCGGGAGCCGTCAAGTCAAGATAGCTGCGATCGCATCTATAAAACTGGTGATTTAGGTCGTTATTTAGCCGATGGAAACATTGAAATTCTTGGCCGAATCGATAATCAGATTAAACTGCGGGGATTCCGCATCGAGCTAAGTGAAATTGAATCTGTTTTAGGGCAACATCCTGATATTGAACGGGCTGTTGTTGTCCTCCAATCGTCTTCGATGGGTTCTAAGATGGGTTCTAATCAGACGGATTCAAGAGCCTTAACAGAACATTTGGTCGCCTATTGCTTAACTCGGGAGAATATGGTGATCGCCCCTGGAGATTTACGTCAATTCCTAACCGATAAACTGCCCTATTACATGATTCCTCAAGCCTTTGTCGCCATCCCAGAGTTTCCCTTAACTCCCAACGGGAAAATTGATCGCCAGGCTTTGAGTCAATTCGAACATTCACCCCAAATCACAGCCACCTATCAAGCCCCTGAAAATGACCTAGAACAGCAACTGGTTGACATTTGGCAAACCTGGTTAAAGCAGGAGCGAATTGGCCGACAAGATAACTTTTTCGACCTCGGTGGCAATTCCCTATTAGCTATTGGGTTATGCCGGGATATTGAGACGGCTTTAAATCGCTCGATTCCCATCTCTGCCTTATTTCAACATCCTACGATTCAAGACTTCGCGAAACTTCTGCAAGATGCTCCAGATGACCTACAAGAGTCATCCCTAATTACCATACAAGGTAAGGGACGTAAAACTCCTATTTTCGCCGTCCATGTTTTAGGTAAAGGTCTTCAATACTATCGACCTTTAGTTAAATATCTTGGAGAGAATCAGCCTCTCTATGGATTATCGTTTAACCTCTTAGATGATGCCGAAGGAAGTTCTAAAGGAAGTTCTAAAGGAATTAAGGAACTCTCAGAGATATATATTAAAGACCTTAAAACCCTTCAGCCTCATGGTCCCTATTATCTATTGGGTGTTTCTATTGGTGGACGAGTCGCCTTTGAGATGGCTCAGCAACTACAGGCTCAAGGGGAAGATGTCGGGTTATTAGGATTAATTGATACCACAGCTCGAACTGGGGTCAAACATTTACCTCCATCGTCACGGGTGTCAGGACATTGGGGTAAGTTTAAGCAAGAAGGCTTTAGCTACATCACTCACAAGTTAAAATCTCGATTTGGACGCATTCAATATCGACTGAAAGCCATCCGCGCCGAGATTTATCAGCGTTTTGGCCAGCAAGTTCCTGATGACTTGAAATCCATCGCCAATCTGGAGACGAATATTAAGATTAAAAAGCAACATTTTCCTCAACCTTACAGTGGAAAAGTTACACTGTTTCGAGCGATGGGGCGACAGGCGGAAGTTGGGACGGAAATTGATCCTCAATATGGCTGGGGGGACCTGGCTGTTGGTGGATTAGAAATTTACGATATTCCTGGGGATCATTTACTCATGTTACAGGAACCCAATGTTCAGGTTTTGGCGGAGAAAATTCAGGAACTGCTCGAACCGTCAAAGACGGTTCAGGAAGAACAGTTGAATCCACCGAGTCACGATGGGGTGGACGCAACTTAGCGGCTGATTTAGTTTCGCTCCAAGTAGAGTTTTTTCCAGATAAACAAGGGACTCACAAGACAGCTTTTAAAAAATTGCAGTTCTGCGGCGGCGACGACATCAGTATCTAACACATCTCGGTAAGTCCAGAAATGGCGCAATAGCTTGCGAAAGTCGTTAACAAAGTAGGCAGCCACAAAGAAGGGTTTTTGCCAAGCCTTATAATTGAGCATCCGAGTCCGGTGACGGCTTAAACCAACCCCTTTAAAGAACTTGATTAAGTACTCCCGTTCAAAGCGACTTTTGGGAATACGATGATAGATGTGCATGTGGGGATTATACCAAATTTCCCATCCTGCTGTTGCGATGTAGGTTAGGGCTTCGATGTCTTCCCCTTTAGCTGTTAATGAGGTTCCAACGGGTCCTTGGAGCACTAATTTTTTAGGGACGGTATCTAACCAGACTTGCTTACGAATGACCAGGCCCGCGCCGGGGGGATAGACTTTTTTCTTAGCGTATTTATAAGAGGTATAGCAGAGGGGGTTTTGGCCGCGTTCAATGATGGGAATAAAATTAGCAATTCGTTTAAAATTGGGGGGAGGAGTAACTTCATATTCCCCATGAATTTGTCCACTGTAGGCACCGGCTTTAGGGTACTCTTGACCAAACTGGTAGGCTTGAAACACCCAATCTTCTGCCGGGTAGTTGTCATCATCAAGGAAGCCAATTAGGTCGCTTTGGGCTTCTTGAATGCAGCGAGCGCGGGCATAGGAGGCCCCTTGTCTAGCTTCAAAAAAGTAGTGGAGTTGGGAGTGGGAGGGCCAGGTTTCTTGATGAGTTTTGATAATGGCGGCGGTGCGATCGCCACTGTTGTTATCGACGACGACAACCTCCCACTCGATCACCTCGGTTTGAGTTTGTGCTTTAAGACGTTCTAATATCTCACCAATACGCTGTTCACCGTTGTAGGTGCGGATGGCTACTGTAAAATCCATAGAACTTCGAGGGTTTTAAGAGTAAGGTCTTGACAAATCAAACAATATACCCTGCATTCTATCATGAGCGATCGCCCGTAGGAAGAAAGGGACACCAACAAATCTGACGCACCGGGGGAGCTTCAACCAGGCCTAACCCACAAACCTTGGCTTTAAAAAAAGGATTGCTGTTGCGAACTACCTCAACCGCTCGCAGCACTTCAGGGGGCGATAACTCTCGGGCCAGGGTGCAATGAGGAACCCAAGCCTCAGGACGATAATAGGCGATCGCATCCGAGCCAATCTCGTGAAGCTGTCGATGAACCGTCTTATGTAACTCCAGGAGCTGCGTCGTCACCACCGGCGCCAGGAACACCACCCCACCTCCGGTAGAAAACAAGCCGAGGGATGAAAACTGAATTTCAAACGAGGACTGGTGAGCAGCGATCTCAGCGAGAACGCTTGGTAAAAGCTGCAAATCAGCATTGGGGAGAACCGCCAAACTTAAATGGGGCTGGCTGTGAACTCGCTTAGCCATCGAAGAGGCGATCGCCCCGACCTGAGACCAAAGTTGACGGACTTTCTCTGAGGCCACCTCATCAAAATATAACTCAATGGCATAGGTTTGTTGAGACACCACCATAACCGCTCCAGACCCAAAAAGTTCCTTTATCGTGAACTACCGCTATTGAATCAAAGATTACAATAGCGGCTTCCTACCCAACAGATTGCCCAACCGTAGACTTCTTACGTCCTCTACGGTTAGGTCTTACATCTGGACAATAGGCTTTGCCCCGCGTCCCGCAGGTCAAGAGTCGTAGTCCCTCTTTTTTGAGGTTGATGGCTGCATTGAGATCTCGATCATGACTCGTCCCACAGTGAGAACAAGTCCAATTTCTGACATCTAGTGACAGACTATCGATTTGATTCAAGCAAACGTTGCAGGTTTTAGAAGAGGGGAAGAATCTATCAACTTCAATGTAGAGCTTCCCTTCCTGCTCGGCTTTGTACTTTAGCATGGTCAAAAATATTCCCCAACCGACTTGGCTGATTGCCTTAGCCAGGTTGTGGTTCTTGACCATGCCTTTGACATTGAGGTTTTCCACACAGATGACTTGGTTTTCGTCAACTATCCTACGCGATAGCTTGTGCAGAAAATCCTCCCGACAACGCGCTACTTTGTTATGTACCTTAGCGACTTTCTTTCGTGCTTTATTTCGGTTGTTAGACCCTTTTTGTTTTCTCGATAAGTCTTGCTGCTTGCGTTTCAGGTTACACTCATGTTTAGCCATCCATCTTGGGTTGTTAAACTTAGACCCATCGGACGTTACAGCAAAATGATTTAATCCCAGGTCTACACCGATGGCTTTTCCCTCGGTGGATGAATCTGGATTGGGTTTTCCATCTTCAAAGAGAATGGAAGCAAAATACTGGTCGCAGCGATTTTTGGTAACTGTGACGGTTTTTACCTTGCCCTCTATTGGTCGATGAAGAACCGCTTTAACTTCCCCAATCTTTGGTAGCTTCAAGGCGTTCTCCAACACCTTGACATTTTGAGGATACTGGATGGATTGTTTGCCGTGTTTGGACTTAAATCGCGGATACCTGGCCCGCTTCTCAAAGAAGTTGTTAAAAGCGGTTCCCAGGTTAATGCAAACCTGTTGAAGGCATTGTGAATAGGTCAGCTTTAACCACTCATGCTCTTGTTTGAGGCTGGGAATCTTTTTCTTGATGTCGTAACTAGATAGTCCTTTCCCAGTCTCCTTGTAGGTTTGGTTTATCCAGTTCAGACCCAAGTTCCACAGCCATCTGCAATTGCCGAAGGATTGCTCGAGCGATTGCTTCTGCTGCTTATTTGGGTAGAGTCTGATTTTGACGACTTTGAGCATTAAGGCAAATTAGATTCACCATAAACACTCTACCATAAGTTACTGCCGCAATTCATCTCACGCTTCAATCAGAGATTTGAAGCGGAGGATTCTTGCGGGTTTGGCTAAAAGTTCCGGGGTTCATCCTAGCAAGCGGGTCAATCCTGATCACGCCTCAGTCTTGCCTTCAACAAACCTTTTATGGTAGCAAAACTTATTGTGAAATTTCCTAAAATTCCGTAAATTTAACGAGTTCAACCCTGATGAGACTGGGTATCCTAGATACCATAGAGTTCTAACTTAAACTCAAATCTTAAACTCAACTTTACTGTTAAACCAAGATGCTCACCAGCCAAGCCTCCATCCGTATTGTGGTCGGTGAGCCAGGAGCCTAAACCATGGAACGAACCCGCTCATTTGACTGCCCATTCGAGTGCATAATCAGCATTACCCTGACCCTGGCGATCGCCACCCTAACGGTCTGGGGCTATCTCCAAGACGGCTCACTCTACGTCGATGTCCGTTCAGAAGAGGGAACCGCCTTCGTCACCGTTGATAGCCCCTAGCGGTTGCGACCCTAGTGGAGACTCAGACCTTAAACCGACTGTTGAGTTTCTTGAATCCCCATCGGGCAACTCACATTCGTTCCGCCGAGACCACAGTAGCCATTAGGATTCTTCGCCAAATACTGTTGGTGATACTCCTCAGCGTAATAGAACTCCGGCGCGTCTAAAATTTCAGTGGTAATCTCCCCATATCCAGCCTGCTTGAGAGCCGCTTGATAGCGTTGCCGAGACGCATCAGCCAGGCTTTTTTGTTCTGGAGAATAGACATAAATCCCAGAGCGATATTGAGTCCCCGTATCATTTCCCTGACGCATCCCCTGAGTGGGGTTATGGCTTTCCCAAAACTGACGTAACAGAGATTCATAACTGATGCGTTTGGGGTCATAGACCACACGCACCACCTCATTATGTCCGGTCATGCCCGAACAGACCTCTTGATAGGTGGGATTCGGGGTAATACCGGCGGCGTAGCCCACAGCAGTACTGTAGACCCCCTCAACTTGCCAAAAACAGCGTTCAGCGCCCCAAAAACAACCTAAACCAAACAGAGCTAACTCCATACCCTCAGGATACGGAGGCGTCAGCGGCGTCTTGAGAACAAAATGCTGCTTAGGAACCGGCATCGCTTGGGAACGTCCTGGCAAAGCCTCCTCGGGAGTGGGCAAGGTCAGCTTTTTCTTAAATCCGAATAACATAACAGGGCTTTAGGGAATAAAGAACGATAGAACAGCCAATCGAGTTGTCAGGCGAACCCTGACTGTAGAGAGTGATTAGCTTGCCTCCCTTGATTCTACAACCCGATAGACCGTATCCACCACCGACTCAGTCGCAGGCAGCGAGGGTCCCAAATCCGGAAGCTGGACTTGTTCGACCTCAGGCACAAAGCCTAGCCATTGGCGTGACAGACTAGCGAAGGACTTGGGACAGCCACTGACCCCGAAGCGGGTCATCGCTGCTCCGGGGGTCGCCCGCAGACCCAACAAATCCAACTCCTGTGCAGCGGCCTCGACCACATAGGTTGCCGGGTCAACCAGAGTCACCTCAGGCGGCAGCAGTTGCCGTAACACCGGCTCAAGTAGGGGATAGTGAGTACAGCCATAGACCAACGTGTCAATCCTTTGCTGTAACAACGGCTGAAGATACTCCCGGATAATTTCGCGAGTTTCGGGGGTGTGAATGCGATCGCCTTCAATCAGAGGCACAAACTCAGGACAGCCAATTTCCCAAACCCGAGCCGAGGGGTTCATTTCCCAAATAGCCCGGCGATAGGCACCACTCGCGGCGGTGGCTGGAGTCGCAATCACACCAATCCGTTGTCCACAACCGACCGCAGCCCGCGCGCCGGGCAAAATCAAGCCTAAAATGGGAAAATCAAATTCCGAGCGGACCGCCTCCAACGCCAGAGCCGAACTGGTGTTACAGGCCACGATCGCCATCTTTACCTGAGACTGAGCCATCCAGAGCAGAATCTCGCGCACAAACTGGCGAATTTCCTGAGGCGAGCGCGTCCCGTAGGGCAAACGAGCCGTATCCCCGAAATAGAGAACCGACTCATCCCGAAGCTGTCGATACATAGCCCGCAAGACGGTTAATCCGCCCACACCGCTATCAAAAACCCCAATCGGCTGGTTGTGGTTGGTCATAGAATTGTCCAAAAAATGTCCGAAAATCGTGCTGAGATCCCAACCCGCCCAGGGGAGCGTCTTCGAGACTCAGTCCATCTCCTGAGTGACTAACAACAGTAGCTAACAACAGTAGCTAACAACAGTGGCTAACAACGAGGACCTGGGCAATATTGGCGAACATATTGCAAAATACCACGGGTAATCGCCTGAGAGAGACGCTCCCGATACTGCGGGTCCGCCAAACGACGAGCATCTTGGTTCCCCGTCACAAACCCTAACTCCAACAACACCGCTGGCATTCGGGTATGGCGTAGCACATAAAAGCGAGCCGTTCGCACCCCGCGATCGGGGCCACCCGTCGCCTCAAGCAGGTGGCTGTGGATTGTGCGAGCCAACTGTTCCCCCGACTGGAAATAATAGGTTTCAATCCCATTCACATCCGGGCGACTCATGCTAATCGCATTGGCGTGTAAGCTCACAAAGAGATTGGCATCGAGTCGATTGGCCAATTCCACCCGAGGTTGTAAATCCACCGTGCGGTTATCCTCACGAGTCAGAATCACCCGTACCCCCTGTTCTTCGAGGAGATCGCGAATCCGGTGAGACATGGGGTTAACGATATCAGTCTCACTCAGTCCGCCAATGCCGACCGCGCCGGGGTCACTTCCCCCATGACCGGGATCGAGGACAATGACAATTTGTCCCTCTGGGATCGTGCCCGGATCGGGATAATCGGTGATTCCACTACCCATCCCCAAATTAGGTCGAGGTAATGGCGTTGTGGCCTGATAGCCATTGAGTTCTAGAGATAGCAAACTCGGACTGGGCTGATTAATCTCACCCACCGACACTTGGGGCGCCGGCATGATGCGCACCATAACCGTTTCGGGATCAGCTTGTTCAGCCCGTACCCAAGAGATGGACTGACTGTCTTGAGCATTGGGCGGTTGGAAGTTCCTCGACAGTTGTGCGCCGCGAATCTCAATTTGATAGGCCAGGGTGTTTCGATCCCAATAGGAGCGCTGATCGAGGGGGCGATCGGCTCGAATCAAAATGCGATTGCCCTCGATGGTAATATCAATCGCCTCAATCGTGGCCATGGACGACCGAGGGGACTGAGTGAGGGAATCAACCGACGAATTATCCTCGGCTCCTTGAGAGTCCACGGCGACATTCAGGGAATTGGGCGGGGCGCTAGGGTCAAATCCCAGGGTCTTGACATCTGGGACTGACGTTTTGATGGGACTCCCTTGGGCAATTGGGGCCAAGAGAGCCAACATTAAAACACTTGTGAGACTGGATAACCACCAGTGAACTCTGAGCATATTTCTCCTTGCGGGCTCGACGGCACAACAACGGGATCATGGGAAACAACAGTTGCCCTGATCCCGGTTATTGGCCAGTCAAAACCAATTGTGTGTGGTGTTGGGCAAACTGCGTTGAAAAATAGCATAAAAAATTCGCCATTGATAGGGCGAGAGGGTCATCACCTCAACTGTTTTCCCCTTTAACCTACGAAGGAGGGGGAAGGGTCACCGGATGGTTATCGACTCCTCGGCCAGGCGAGATGCAACCCAATGACCAATAATCTCGTTGACCTGAGGGGCAGCTTCATCATGGACGCAATGCCCCCCATAGTCTAACTCTAGGAGTTCGAGATTAGCCTGTAGCTCGCCAAACTGTTGAGGGCGAGCCAGGCGAGGGGGAACCATGCGATCGCCGCGAGACCAGAGCAATAATCCCGGCATCGTCATCTCGGGCAGCAGATCGCGCAAATTGGGGCAGAAGTCCACCTCACTCGCCGCACGGGCCAGGCGAGACAAGGTTCCCCCAGCACCGCGATCGCGGGCCGGCCTCGAAAAAATCTCCAAGAGGTCCTCATCAACATACTCAGGATTTTCATAGGCCATCTTGGCCCAGGGACGCAGTCGTTTCGGAGGTCGAATCGCACAGAGGAGGGGGGTAAGCAGCAAAGGGGACGTAAACAGTCGTTCAATAGCCGCCACCAGAGGACGGGCAAATGGGGGCAACAGGGCGCGACGTAACCCCGGATCAGGGAGTGTAATGGCCACATAGCCACAAACCGCCTCAGGATGACGAGCCGCCCCCACGACCGCCACCAGAGAGCCAATGGAATGGCCCACCCAAACCGCTCGACGACGCACCACCAGATGCCAAAACTCATACACCTGTTCAACCCACAAGGACACATTGTAGGCCGTTGCCGCCTTGGTTGAATTCCCAAAGCCCAACAGATCCAGAGCATAAACCGGATGCTGCTGACTCAGCGGCCCGAGATTATGTCGCCAATGGCCAATCGAGCCGCCGAAACCGTGAATGAGAATCAGCGGCGGGGCATCCGGCCTGAGTCCGGGTGTATAACTGTAGGCGATCGTCCAACCGCGCCAACGCCAATAGCGTTGTTCCCCGAGCCGGGGTGTCCTAGGAAAAAAGGGTAAACAAGTCAAGGGCGTAGAGAGGTGAGAGTGACGAGAGGGCAAAACTTGCCGCCATTGGCAAGAGTCAGGATTTTATCTTACAATGTCAAAAGAAGACTCCCGTTAGAGCCGAAGGCTTAGCGGTGAGATGAATTTT
>OFEU01000388.1_pt1 | contig 27125 bp, 24 predicted proteins | sample 1521221 | NCBI WGS metagenome assembly OFEU01 (sample SAMN03766357, study PRJEB24113) | microbial mat metagenome | isolation source: enrichment culture HLUCC-O from microbial mat sample contains cyanobacterium... | reverse complement strand
CTGCATCCAGGACACGCCATCCGCGAAGTGCAGCGTCTCGACGCCGTAACCCCAGCGCATCTCGAAATGATCCTGGAGCAGCACCGAGCCTTCATCACCCGCGCCCTCTGCGCTTTCCGGGATCAGCACGCGCAGATCCATCCCCTCGCGCACCAGCGTCACTTCGCCCGAGGCGATGTCCTCGAAGGTCAGCTGGTCGTTGCTGCCTTCGAAACGGTCCTCGATGATCGTGTCGTGGCCGTTGCCGCGCGCATAGATGTAGGTGTCGTTGCCATCCATCCCGCGCAGGATGTTGTCGCCCTCGGTCGAGCGGATCACATCCGCAGAACGGAAGCCGACAAGCTCCGTCTCGCCGTTCGCGCGATCCTGCTCGATGATCAGCGCGCGCAGATCGGCCTGCATCCAGGACACGCCATCCGCGAAGTGCAGCGTCTCGACGCCGTAACCCCAGCGCATCTCGAAATGATCCTGGAGCAGCACCGAGCCTTCATCACCCGCGCCCTCTGCGCTTTCCGGGATCAGCACGCGCAGATCCATCCCCTCGCGCACCAGCGTCACTTCGCCCGAGGCGATGTCCTCGAAGGTCAGCTGGTCGTTGCTGCCTTCGAAACGGTCCTCGATGATCGTGTCGTGGCCGTTGCCGCGCGCGTAGACATATAAATCACTGCCGCGGCCACCAGCCAGGGTCGTGTCGAGCGCGTTGCTGAAGATCAGGTCCTGCCCGGAATCGCTGATCGCCGTGAAGCTTTCACCTTCCGGGGTCGCGACGCGCATGCCGGACATTACCGCATCGAAAATCAGGCTCCCGTTCGCATTGATCCCGGCATCCTGGAGCGCCGATTGCAGCGCCACGGAAAACGCTTCGCCATCGGCGTCGTCATACAACCAAAGGCTGAGACCGGCGCCGAAGGCTTTGACGAAAACCGCCATATCCGCGACAGCCTTGGTGGATTCCGCAATGCGTGGCGCAAAGTAATCGTCGACCATCGTCTGCACGAAGTCACCGGCATCAGCACTGACACGATCCCGCAGCACGTCATATTCGAGATAGGAGAAGCCGATCCAGGGATTGTCGCGTGCCGCCTCGACGTCGCCACCGATCATCATCTGTGCAAAAGGCTGCTGGGTCATGAAGGAGATGAGATAGGCTGACAGCATCAGATCGTATTGCTGCATCAATTGCCGTCCGGCATTCGCGCCGATGCTCTCTCCACCCACCCAGTTCAGGAACGGACGCCCATGCAGCGCCTCGAGGACGGCGAGCTTGCGGGCATCGACATGCGAGCCGCGTGAGGCGGGATCGACATCGGAGACGTCGGCCCAGTCATGCAGGAAGGTCTCGAACCGGTCGCGGATCTCCAGCGCCGTGAGTTCCGGCGCATCGAGCACCAGCGCGCGCAGATCGAGGCGCAGGTCGTCGTCCTCGGAGATGGCGAAGCGCAGATCCTTCAGCGTGCCGTAGCCGGCGAGATCGGGCAGGAAGTCGATATCAGGGTGGAAGTTGAAATCCTGGCCCCAGGCGTAACGCGTCAGCATCTGGGAATGGTCGAACCAGATGTCGTGGATCTCGCGCACGGTGCCGTCGGCCATGGTGAAGGTGGCCGTGTGGCTGATCCAGTTGGCCCCCTCCCAGGTGTCGACGAATTGCGCATCGAGTGAGATCGAGACGATGCCGAGTTCGTCGAGCGTGAACAATTCACCCTCGTTGGTCAGGCCGTTCCCGTTGAAATCACGCCAGATCAAGAGGTCGCCGAAGACGGAATCCTGCGCGTCGATGACGCCGTCACCATTCTCGTCATGGAGCGCCAGCTTGGTGAAGCCGTGATCATCTGCGCTGTCGAAGCTGACGGCGCCGAACAATTCGCTCTGATCATCGATCCGGCCATTGCCGTTGACATCAAGCGCAAGGAAGCCGTTGCCGCCGCCGAGCCAGGCCGTGTGGCTGGCAAAGCCGTTATTGTCGAGATCGAAATAGGCGTTGGAAGCATCGAGATCGATGATTTCGAGGCCCTGCCCCGTCAGATCGAGCGCGAGCGGGGAAGCCGGCGGATTCTCGAACAGGTCGGGAAATCTCCACGGAGGGGTGCGGCGTTCGTCGCAATCCGGATCATCGGGACCGCCATTCAGCAACTCTTCGGCGAGATCCTGGAATCGTTGTGGATCGAAGTTCTCATCCGCCTCGACTTCATCAATCTTGTCGAGTGCCTGTTGTCGCAGATCTTCCGGCAGCTTCTCCACCCAATTTCTCAGCAGATCGAAATCGTTCTGGATAGCTGCAGGGTCGTTAATGCCCTCCAGCTCTCTCGCAAATCCATTGTCCCTGCTGGTCAGCTCACTTATCAAATCTCTCACGAAATTAAAATCATCTCTTAGCCCATCCCCCATATCCAATATAGCCTGCAGAGGTTCGAAAAAATTAATTTCATGCCTTTTTAGGAAGTTATCAATTATTGATGTTGCAAATGTACTAACAATGCCAACAAGGACAGCAGCTGCAACAGGCGTTGCGAAAAAGCCCAATGAAGTAATACTAAATACGATTGACGCTGTTATCATACCCCCAATCAGCGCTGAAGCAATTCCGTTCGCAGCATTATCTTGCCCTGCTGCACCACTTGCCGCCCCTAATGATATATCTCTCAATAAACCATTTGTGTTAATCATTATTTTGGCAATACTAGATGATGCCCCCGCAACTTTTGTCAATGAGAAGCTCTGAACGGCTGACATGAACGCCCCGTAGACAGTTAGGCCAACACCCAGCCAATCATTCAATTTGGAATCATCTTTATTTGGATCACAAGGCGAGTTACCCATACCACACTCCATTATTCAGCTAGACATTCGCGACTACGGCCGCAGTCACCGAAGACCGGCCAAGAAACCCGAAGTGCCCTACAAGCGACCCGCCTTAGGCGCACAGCTTGGCGGCCTCCAGATTTGGTCGCTAATTATAAAAACAATTTCTGATTGTCAATCATTCAATCTACGCAATCCATTGCGAAACAACCGGGTCTTAGTATTGCCGCTATATAACTCGAAACTCCCCACTCCCTGAATGGCATGCATCAATTTATACTCGTAATAGACAATTCCCTTAAGGGAGCCGCCACCATCCATATGTTCTAAAATACATAGTAACTCCGAAAAATAATGCAAAAAAAACGGTAATTTGATAAAAAACAATTCCAATTGCAGAGTTATGTGGAGTCGATAATCGCCCAGGGTTCAGAGGGTTGCCATATGGTAAGTACAAGGGCAACATTAATAGCAACACAATGATAAATGGATTGATAATTTTTGGCTTTGCCTCCCCTTCAATTGTCCCTTTAATTTCTTGTTCCTCATATATTTTGAAGTAAATTGATCGAATATTTCTTTGTGCAATGAAATTTGAAAAATAAAAGTATATTATTATTGCCATTGAGAATAACGCTTCAACAAAAAACATATAAGTCGAGTATCTGTAGGCACATAAGCCACCTGAACGCTCCACCGTCCACAGCGCAAAGCCGAACAGTTCGGTCCAGACCGAATCGGAAGGAAGACAAGCGTTCCGGAAAAACGGCGCGGCCAGGGGAATCAGAATCGCAAGTGCTGCCCAGACATACATGGCCGGCTTCAGCGACAGCCAGAACGGGATCTCCGCCTCGCCCTTGGCGCGATCCTGCCCGGCGAGGAAGGTGTAGCTGTCGAGTGTCGCGGCAATGATCGTCAGGGCCACGATCAGCCGGATATCCAGCATGAAGACCAACCCGAAGAAGATCGTCACCCGCGTGTTCACAAAAAAATGCTTGCGCGGCCGCCGCCACGCCTTCCACCACGCCCGGAACCGCGCCCAAAGCGAAGCGTTGCGCGCTGCCCCCTCCGGTTGACCATTGATCATCGAAACCTCGTCTTCAAAACCGGCACGCATTGCATGTGGCCATGATACGGATAAACCCACTAATCCAGAATTGCATAGGGAATTGTAAACGAGGCCGCACCTCCACCGTATTTGCGGCATGCGCGCCGAGCCCTTACCGTGTCTCGCAGGCCCTATACGTCACAGGCCCCATACGCCCATCACGCGGGAGACAGACACGATGCAGCAGCCGGCCATTCTCTTCGTATGCCTGGGTAATATCTGTCGCTCACCCCTCGCCGAGGCCGCTCTGCGCGAAGCGGCGCGGCAGCGCGAGATTTCGCTCACGGTCGATTCCGCCGGCACCGGGGACTGGCATGTCGGCGCCCCGCCCGACCCCCGGGCACAGGCCATCGCCCGCGCTCACGGCGTCGAGATCGCGCATTTGCGCGCGCGGCAGGTCGCGATGGCGGATTTCGATGCTTTCAGCCATGTCGTCGCACTCGACCACAGCAACCTCGAAGCGCTGCGCAGATTGCGCCCGATGACGGCTGCGGCACGGCTTTCGCTGTTGCTTGATCACGTGCCCGGACGTGCGGGCGAGGCGGTGGCAGATCCGTATTTCGGTGGCCCGGAAGGGTTCGCAGCCACCTGGGCCGAGGTCTCTGCCGGCGCGCAGGGCCTGCTGGATCAGATCACCGGCGCGCGCAGCCTTGCCCCCGATCGCTCATGAGGCCTGCGCCACGTCGCGCTCCAGCCGCGCCAGCAGCGCCCCGCGATTACCCGCGATATCGGCGATCGTGACCGCGTCGAGGCTGGCGAGGAAGGCGTCGAGCGCCTTTGCGAGCGCCTTCGACAGGCGGCAGACGCCGATCAGCGGGCAGGTATTCGTCGGTGCATGGTGGCACTCCACCAGTTCGATCGGCCCCTCGGTGAGGCGCAGGATTTCGCCGACGCTGATCGCCTCGGGCGCACGCGCGAGGGTAAATCCCCCTCCCCGGCCCCGTCGGGTTTCGAGATAGCCTTCGCGGCCCAGCAGATGCACGATCTTGACGATATGCGCGCGGTTGATCCGGTGCGCATCCGCGATTTCATCGATGCGAGCGAGGGCGGGCGCGCGCATAGCAGCGAATTGCAGGGTGCGCAAAGCGTAATTCGAGAAAGCCGTGAGCCTCACATCACATCCCCGATACGCGTTTGCGCCTAGGGAACAATCCCTGCGTCAATTCATTCACCATGGCCACCTTGTAAAATCAGCATGTCGGCGTTAAACATAGACACAGGATATATCTTTTGCAAGGAGCCGGCATGTTCGGTTACGATGCGATCGAACTGGCGCGATTCCAGTTCGCATTCACTGTGGCTTTCCACATCATCTTTCCCGCCTTCACCATCGGGCTGGCGAGCTATCTGGCCGTGCTGAACGGCCTGCATATGTGGACAAAGCAGGACGTCTATCTGAAACTGTTCAACTACTGGAAGACGATCTTCGCCGTCAGCTTCGGCATGGGGGTCGTCTCCGGCATCACCATGTCGTATCAGTTCGGCACCAACTGGTCGGTCTTTTCCGACAAGGCCGGGCCGATCATCGGGCCGCTGATGGGCTACGAAGTCCTCTCGGCCTTCTTCCTCGAAGCGGGTTTTCTCGGCGTGATGCTGTTCGGGCGCGAGAAAGTCGGGCCGAAGCTGCATTTCTTCGCCACGCTGATGGTGGCCATCGGCACGCTCGGCTCCGCCTTCTGGATCCTGAGCGTGAATTCCTGGATGCAGACCCCGGCGGGCTACGCCATCAACGATGTCGGCCAGTTCGTTCCTGCGGACTGGTGGGCGGCGATCTTCAACCCGTCCTTCCCCTATCGCCTCGTGCATATGGTGCTTGCGGCCTATCTCACCACGGCGCTCGTCGTCGGCGCGGTCGGCGCCTGGCACCTTTTGCGCGATACCGGAGATGCGGGTGCGCGCAAGATGTTCGCCATGGCGATGGGCATGATCCTGCTGGTCGCGCCCTTGCAGATCTTCGCAGGTGACATGCACGGGCTCAACACGCTCGAGCACCAGCCGGCCAAGGTCGCGGCGATGGAAGGGCATTACGAGAGCCATGCCGGCGCGCCGCTGATCCTGTTCGGCATCCCCGATGATGAAGCGGAAGAGACGCGTTATGCCATCGAGATTCCCAAGCTGGGCTCGCTCATCCTGACACATTCTCTGGATGGCGAAGTGCCCGGGCTGAAGGATTTTCCGCGTGACGAGCGCCCCGATGCCTTCCTCGTCTTCTTTGCTTTCCGGGTCATGGTCGGTCTCGGCTTTCTGATGCTTGGCCTTGCGCTCTGGGGCGCATGGCGGCGCTGGCGGGGCAATCTCTACCACAGCAGACCGCTGCTCTGGTCGGCGGTCGCCATGGGACCTGCCGGTTTCATCGCCGTGATTTCCGGCTGGATCGTGACCGAGGTCGGGCGCCAACCCTTCACCGTCTATGGTCTGCTCAAGACGACGGACAGCGTCGCGCCTCTGCAGGTTGAGGCGGTATCGAGTTCGCTCGTTGCCTTCATCGTGGTCTATTTCCTCATCTTCGGCGCCGGCACCTTCTATCTGCTTCGGCTCATGAAGAAGCCACCGGAGGCCGGGCCGCGGATCGAGGAACTGGGTCCGACGCGCACCGCCGGCGTGACACCGGCCCCGGCCAGCGACAAAAAATTCATCCCCGCCGAGTGAGGAGCGCAAAATGGAAATCGATCTTCCCCTCATCTGGGCCGCGATCATCGCCTTCGCGATCCTCGCCTATGTCATCCTCGACGGGTTCGATCTTGGCGTCGGCATCCTGTTTCCGCTGATCAAGGGCGAGAAGAACAAGGACCTCGCCATGAACACCGTCGCCCCGGTCTGGGACGGCAACGAAACCTGGCTGGTGCTGGGCGGCGGCGGGCTGTTCGCAGTCTTCCCGCTGGCCTATGCGGTGGTGATGCCGGCGCTCTATGCGCCGATCATCGCCATGTTGCTCGCCCTGGTCTTCCGGGGCGTCGCCTTCGAATTTCGCTGGCGGACCGTGCGCGGCAAGTTCCTCTGGGACTGGTCATTCTTTATCGGATCGACGATGGCGGCATTTGCGCAAGGCGTGGCGCTCGGCGCGCTGGTGCAGGGCATCGCCATCGAAGGGCGCGCCTATGGCGGCGGCAACTGGGACTGGCTCACGCCCTTCTCGATCCTCACCGGCCTTGCGCTCGTCGTCGGTTACGCCCTGCTCGGCGCGACATGGCTGGTGATGAAGACCGAAGGCTATGTCCGCGAGCGCGGCGTGCGTTTCGCCTGGGTCACCGGTGCCGGCACCTTCGTGGCGATCGGTCTCGTGAGCCTGATCACGCCCTTCCTCAATCCGGAATATCTCGAAAGCTGGTTCGGCATGCCGAATGTCTTCTTCACCCTGTGGGTGCCGGCGCTGCTGATCGTGACGGCGTGGTTCTTCGTGCGGGGTCTGCGCGAGGAGCGTGATGCCTGGCCCTTCATCGCAGCGCTGATCGCCTTCACCCTGTCCTTCGTCGGGCTGGGCATCAGCTTCTACCCGAACATGGTGCCGCCGGATCTCACGATCTGGGAGGCAGCGGCTCCGGATGAGAGTCTGATCTTCCTGCTCGTCGGCGCGCTCGTGCTGGTGCCGCTGATCCTCGCCTATACGGCTTATGCCTACTGGGTCTTCCGGGGCAAGGTCGATCCGGAGCACGGATATCACTGATGCAAGATGACAATACCCGTCAACGTGACGAGACACCCGGGCCGCTGTGGAAGCGGCTCGGCTGGTTCGCGATCCTCTGGATCGGTGGCTTCGTCGCACTCACCATCGTCGCCATGACAATCCGTGCCTTCATTGCCTGAATGCCGATCGTTGCTGCGATCGGAAGGGGATGTCCACGGCGACCATGCGACATCCGGAACCGATCCCGGATGCAGCCGCCGGGCCCTGGTGCTACAGGAAGCCACTCCCCACAGACCTGCCCGCCTACAGGTCCGCGAGTCTGATGCGGCTCTCGCGGTCGAACAGATGCAGGCTTTCATCGGCGGCGCGCAGGGGCAGAATCTCGCCCTCGCGCACCGGCGTATGCCCGGGAAGCCGCACGGCCATGCGCGCCCCGCCCTCCCCATAGACCGCCTGTTTGTGCGAATCGGCGAGCGTGCCGTGGACAAGAATATCGGCGCCGAGTGTCTCGACCAGCTCCGCAGCGAGACTGAAATCCGCCTCTCCGTCGCCACAGGGTAACAGATGCTCGGGGCGAATGCCGATCATTACCGGCTTGTCGGCATGGGCGGCGAGCCGATCCGGCGCCACCCGCAGGCCCTGTCCGCTTTCCAGCGCCAGCGTGGCGCCGTCCGACGCGATGCGCCCCGGCATGAAATTCATTGCCGGCGAGCCGATGAAGCCCGCCACGAACATGGTGCGCGGATGAAGATAGACGTTCATCGGCGTATCCACCTGGTCCGCCACGCCGGCATTCATCACCACCAGCTTGTCGGCGAGCGTCATCGCCTCGACCTGGTCATGCGTGACATAGAGCGCCGTGGTGCGCAGGCGGCGCTGCAATTGCTTGATCTCGAGGCGCATCTGGACGCGCAGCTTGGCGTCGAGATTGGAAAGCGGCTCGTCGAACAGAAACGCCGCCGGATCACGCACGATGGCGCGGCCCATGGCGACGCGCTGGCGCTGGCCGCCGGAGAGCTGGCGCGGCTTGCGTGTGAGCAGATCCGAGAGCTCCAGCAGCTTCGCGGCTCCGGCCACCCGCTCCTCGATCTCGGCACGCGGCTTGCCGGCGATCCTGAGCCCGTAGGCCATGTTGTCGAACACGCTCATATGCGGATAAAGCGCGTAGTTCTGAAACACCATGGCGATGTTGCGATCCTTCGGCTCCAGGCGGTTGACCACCCGCCCGCCGATGGCGATCTCCCCGGCGCTGATTTCCTCCAGCCCTGCCACCATGCGCAGCAGCGTCGATTTCCCGCAGCCGGACGGGCCGACGATGACGATCAGCTCGCCGTCATTGATGTCGATGGAGACACCGTGAATGACCTTGGTATCGCCGTAGCTTTTCTCGACATTCCGGATCATGATCTCGGACATGGGCGTGGCTTTCCTTACTTCTCGGTTTCGACGAGGCCCTTGACGAACAGCCTCTGCATGACGACGACGATGATGACGGGGGGCGCGAGCGCGAGCGTTGCCGTCGCCATGGCAAGATGCCATTGCGGCTGCGTATCGGCGACGTTGATCATGCGCTGGATGCCCATCACGATGGTCGTGTATGAAGCATCCGTGGTAACGAGCAGCGGCCAGAGATACTGGTTCCAGCCGTAGATGAACATGATCACGAAGATCGCCGCGATATTGGTGCGCGACAGCGGCAGGAGAATATCCTTGAAGAACCGGAACGGGCTCGCCCCGTCCATCCGCGCGGCCTCGGTGAGCTCGTCCGGCACGGTGAGAAAGAACTGCCGGAAGAGAAAGGTTGCCGTCGCCGAGGCGATCAGCGGGATCGAGAGCCCGGCATAGGAATTGAGCATGCCGAGATTGGCCACCACCTCGAAAGTCGGCAGGATGCGGACCTCGACCGGCAGCATCAGGGTGATGAAGATGATCCAGAAGCACAGCATCCGGAAGGGAAAGCGGAAATAGACCACCGCGAAGGCCGAGATCAGCGAGATCGCAATCTTGCCGATGGCGATGGCGAGCGCCATGATCAGCGAATTCAGCATCATCAGCGCCACCGGCACACCACCGGCCTGGCGCATGCCGTCGGTCAGGATGGCGCGGTAATTCTCGATCAGCCGGTCACCCGGCCAGAGCGGCATCACGCCCCGCATCAGCGCGCTGCCTTCATGCGTCGAGGCCACGAAGGCGATCCAGACCGGGAAGAGAACCAGCAGGACGCCGAAACTGAGCACGGCGTGACGGGTGAACGTCAGCCAGGGACGATTTTCGACCATGACGGCCCTCTCAATACTGGACCCGCCGCTCGACATAGCGGAACTGGATGGTGGTAAGTGCGATGACGATGCCCATCAGGATGACGCTCTGTGCAGCGGAGGACCCGAGGTTCAGCCCGACGAAACCGTCCGTGTAGACCTTGTAGACGAGGATGTTCGTCGCCTGGCCCGGCCCGCCGCCGGTGGTCGCATGGATCACGCCGAAGGTGTCGAAGAAGGCGTAGACGACATTCACCACGAGCAGGAAGAAGGTGGTGGGCGAGAGCAGCGGAAAGGTGATCGACCAGAACCTCTTCCAGGGGCTTGCGCCGTCGATCGCGGCAGCCTCCATGAGCGATTTCGGGATCGCCTGCAGCCCGGCGAGGAAGAACAGGAAATTGTAGCTGATCTGCTTCCAGACCGCCGCGATGGTCACCAGAACCAGCGCGTCATTGCCATTGATCTGGTGGTTCCAGTCATAGCCCAGCCCCCGCGCCATATAGGCGAAAATGCCGATGGACGGGTTGAACATGAACCACCACAACACCCCCGCGATCGCCGGCGCCACCGCATAGGGCAGGATCAGCAGGGTTTTATAGCCGCTCGCCCCCTTGATCGCCCGATCGGCCATGCTCGCGAGCAGGAGCGCGATGGCGAGCCCGGAAAAGGTGACGGCGACGCTGAAGACGGTCGTCACCTGGAAGGACGAGAGATAGAGCGGATCGGCAAACAGCCGCTGGAAATTCTGCAGACCGACGAAGGTCGTGCGCAGGCCGAACGCATCCTGGCGCAGAACCGACTGGTAGAGTGCCTGCGCAGCCGGCCAGATGAAGAAGATCAGCGTAATCAGGAGCTGAGGCGCGAGCAGGGCCAGCGGAAAGCCGAAACCTGCGAAAGTCACCCGCTTGTGCATGGGGGATCCGTTTCAGAGAAAGATCGTATACGGCGCCGGCCGGGACGGACGAGGACGCCGGCCTCAGGGACCGGCGTCCATCAGACGCGTGACACTGTCGGAAGGTGTCAGGAATTGTCGGCTTCGAACTGACGCAGCAGGTCGTCGCCACGACGAGCGGCATCGTCGAGCGCTTCCTGCGCGGACTTGTTGCCCGACCAGACTTCCTCGAGCTCTTCGTTGATGATGTCGCGGATCTGCACGAAATTGCCCAGACGCAGGCCGCGCGAATGCTCGGTCGGCTCGTTCAGGGTCATCTGCAGGATCGAGGTATCCGTGCCCGGATTGGCCTCGTAGAAGCCCTGCTCCTGCGAGAGCTCGAAGGCAGCCATGGTGATCGGCAGGTAGCCGGTGACCTGGTGCCAGTCGGCCTGGACTTCGGCCTGGCTGAGATAATCGAAGAATGCCGCCGTCGCCGCATTTTCCTCGTCGCTATGCCCGTTGAGCACCCAGAGCGTGGCACCGCCGATGATGGAATTCTGCGGCGCACCCGCGACATCGTCGTAATAGGGCAGCATGGCCACACCGAAATCGAATTCGGTATTGGCCTCGACACCGGCCTGTGCGGCGGAGGAGTTCATGTAGAAGGCGCATTCGCCATTGTAGAAGGCGGGCGCGGAATCGGAGCGGCGCCCGGCATAGCGAAACACATCTTCACCCTGCCATTCCTGCATGTTGGCGATATGGCGCTTGTGGAGATCGCTGTTGAAGGCGAATTCCGTGTCGAGACCCTCGAAACCGTTGGCATTGGTGGCAAACGGCACATTATGGAGTGCGGAGAAGTTCTCGAGCTGCACCCAGGACTGCCAGCCCGTGGTGAAGCCGCATTCGGCAGCGCCGGCCTCGATGATGGTGCGCGACATCTCGGCGAGTTCGCCCCAGGTCGCGGGCGGCGCGTCCGGATCGAGACCGGCGGCTTCCATCGCGTCGCGGTTGTAGTACATCACCGGCGTCGAGGAGTTGAAGGGCATCGACAGCATGTTGCCGTCGGGATCGGCGTAATAGCCCACCACGGAGGGCAGATAGACAGAGGGATCCCAGTCGCGGCCGTGCTCCTGCATGAGCTGATAAACCGGATAGATCGCCCCTTCGGCGGCCATCATCGAGGCCGTGCCGACTTCGAAGACCTGGACCAGATTCGGCTGTTCCCCGGCGCGGAAGGCGGCGATGGCGGAGGTCAGCGTCTCGGTGTAGTTGCCGCGATAGACGGCGTTGACGCGGAATTCGTTCTGGCTGGCGTTGAAGCCATCGACGACTTCCTGGGTGCGGTCACCCAGCTCGCCGCCCATGGCGTGCCAGAAATCGATCTCGACCGGTTGGGCCTGTGCGCTCGTGGCGCCGGCGACGAGGATCATGGCCGTCGAGGCGGCCAGAAGCGTGCGGGTGAAGGTCATGTTTCGCTCCGAAATACATAATTTACGCAGGGGAGCCTGCGTCATGCAGCGTGATGACTGCGTTTGATTTCAGAAATATGACAAAGACAAAGTAATTAATTGAAGTCGGCTAAATTTAATTCAGAGTCTGTCTAGTACATTCCTAGCCGAGCATAAATGCCAGAATCTTGCCAGATTATTCTACATCGTAAGACATCAAGCACGCTTAGCCGACCTTAATAAAATTTTAGGTTGTCTTTTCGAGCGAAGTTTACTACTTTAAGTAATCGAAATTGCAACGGATCCGCAAAATTCGCCCGCCCTCTTGCGGGCATGTACAGGCGATTGATTGTGGGAACATGACGAATGCTTGACTATCGATCACTATTAGCACTTGCCGCAGTCAATAGAGAAGGTTCTTACGAGCGTGCGGCAGCGCATCTGAATATGACGCCATCGGCGATCTCGCAACGAATCAAGGCACTGGAAGCGAAAGTGTGTGGCAAAGTGCTGGTGCGCGGTGCGAAAGGACAATTGACACCGCTCGGGGCGCTGCTGGTCAAACATACGACCCAAGTAAAAGTATTAGAGAAGGAATTATTTGGACGCCTCAAAATTCACAACTCGGATACGGATGGAAATCTTAAAATCGTTGTCAGTGCCGATCATTTATCGCTATGGTTTATCGACGCAATATGCAATTATTTGCGAAAACATATTTCTCTAAACATTGAAATAATTCCTGCAAGTGGGGAATATGCAGATGAGCTACTAAAAAATTGCCTCACAATTGCCGCAATAACTGAAAATAAATTTGACATATGTGGATATAAATCTTTGCTAATCGGAGAAATTGAATACCATGCTGTTTGTTCAATTGATGTCTATGAAAAATATTTCCTGCACAAGAATTTTTCTGAAGATACAATTTCTAAAATAATCTGCTTTCGTTCTTGTGGAAGAGGAATGATCCCACTTCAATGGGCCAAAAAAGTCTTCGGTAGGGATATTTTGCTCAAATACGTTACTGTTCCATCCTCACATGACATATTTCGGGCACTCAACGGCAATGTCGGATGGTCTGTGGTCCCGATTCTACAGTCTGCCCCCTATCTGGAAAGCGGGCGGCTGGTCAGGTTTTGCGATAATGTGAGCATTACAGCGCCCGTATACTGGCATTACCCGGCAAATGCAGGTGGAGCATTGGCCAATCTCACAAAAGTTGTCAGACGGGTGGCGTCAGATACCCTGACGCGCACAACCTCAATTTAGAGCGGCATTCCGTCAGCCCGCGGGCCTGAAATGAGATCGCATGCAATGCCTGCGAGATCCCGCAGTGCTTATCCAGGACTTCGGATGGGCACGGCGGCTTCACAGGGTCGCAGCGACCCCTACGATTTCAACGAGGTACCGGAAACTCTTCGCCTCAGAACGACGAATCCTCCCAGCGCAGCAATGATAGGGAACGATGCCCCGAGCGCGAAGGCGGCACCGATCCCGAACCAGGTCGTCATCAGGGCGAGAGCCGGCGCCGACAGCGCCTCGCCGACATTGGCAAAGGTCGAAAACGCAGCAAACGTTTTCGAGACGTGCTCCTTGGGCATGCGCTCCTGAATCAGCGTGGCAAAGAGCACGTCCGCCACAGCGCCAACGGCGCCAAGGACAAACCCGATTGCGAGAACTGCAATAAAATGGCTGGGCAAGAAGAGTGCGCCGATCAGGATCCCGTAACCCAGCCACGCCAGCAACATGTCCCGTTCCCGCCGCTCGGTCGTGAGGCGAATGCTCACCGCAGCGCCAAGAATCGTACCCATCGCCACAACGCCCCACAATACACCGAGTGCAGAAGGGCCGGCATTGAGGTGATCCTTCACAAGTATCGGTATCAGAAGACTCAGAATCCCCGCAACACCAAATATCGCTACAACATTCACAATAACGGCCGACAAGACTTCACTTCGTGATCGTGTCAAGAAATGAAAAAGCTCGGAATATTCCGCCAGAAACCCCGCGAGCCGAAGTTCGGCAGATCGTGTCTCACGGGGCAGGCGGATCGCAGCCGCCAATGCTGCTGCGACAAACTGGCATATTCCAACAAGAAACAGGACGCTTGATGCGGGCAGGACAGCCAACAGGGCGCCTCCGATTACGGGCGCTGCTACCCCCACCATTTCCATGCCACCATGGAGAGCTGCATTCGCACGCAACAACGTGCCACCGCCCGCCAGTTGTGGCAGCATCCCCTGCACTGCTGGCTGCGACAAGGTCCGGGTTGTCGTCATCAGAAAGGCGGTGATAGCGAGAACGACCAGCGGGTCAGCGTCAGTCATCAGCACCAAACCCGCTACGGCAAATAACAGGGTTCGTAGCAAATCAGCAAGTACGACCAATATCCGCCGATTCAACCGATCACTAAGCCAGCCGCAGAACATCCCGAAGAGTGCATAAGGCACGAAACGCAAGAAAACCAAAAATCCAACGGTTGCATAGTCATCCGCCTGATCAAGTGCGTACCAGATGAGGACGATATCAAAGATGCGGCTGCCGGTTGTCGCGACGAGTTGTCCGCCTAGCAGAAAGTTCAGATCCCGGCCCAGTCCGAAACCAGGGGACAAGCTGTCGCGCCATCCCATCGTCATTACGCAATTGCCAGATGGCCCGAATTAACAAATTCAATCTGGTCGGCCGTCAATACGCGCCCTGGCTGTCGCAAACAGTGAATAATGAAAGCATCCAGGACGGACTTTTGCGATTCGGGCATTGCATAATACATCATGTTAACGTACCACTCCCAACCATCCTGCGTGATCCGCCAGGTGTCGCCGGCATCCCGAATGAGCCCCGCATCAGCAAACTCATGCAATGCTTGAATGCACTCTCTTGGGACCTCATTCCAAAATACACGATTCTTTTCGAGAACACCATGATAGGCGAGCCGCGTGACAACCGGACGGGAGGCATCAATTGAACGGTCATGGCGGCTGATTTGTGTCTTCACAGATCCATTCTCATGCATATCATCAATATATTTTCGGCGATTGCCAGTATTTGTCAGCACTGTCTGTGGCAAAATAGATATTGCATTGACCCCAAAACCAACAACTGCAGTATCTGCATGGCCGTAAATATGGTCGTGATAATCGAAGGTGTAAGTATCAGTTACAGCCGGGTTGCGCGCAAGCTCGTCTGCATCCACGCGCACATAGCCATGTCCGTTATGCGGCAAGAAACCGTGCTCGCGCATCACCGCTCGCAAAAGCCGATTCATGTCGAAGCGCTCATCCGCAGTCTTTGAGGTGAAGCCGGCGGCTTCCAGCTTCCTGTGTAGCTTGATCTGAGTCACGACGTTATCGATCGGGTAGACATCCACGAGCGCGTTCCCCATCGCGGCGGCCTTCTCAAGATCGGCGAGAAAAGCATCTGTCGTCTGTCCATTCATCCCGTAGAGGATATCGAAAGACGAGTAAGGTAGCATCTTGTTGAACAGTTCGTTGGCGGCTTGGATCTGATCTAGCGAAGCAGTGAGGTCAAACATGTCCCGCCAGAACGGATCGAAGGTCTGGAGGCCATAGCGCGCATTTGTCACACCGATTTCGCGCAGCGCTGCAACCTTGTCCGCAGTGACGCTCTTGACCTCGCACTCGAATGCGAACTCCCTGAGAAGTGAAAGATCGAAATGCTCATGAAGTGCCGTACCGAATTGACGGATTTCGTCGGCCGTGAGAAGTGATGGCGTTCCACCGCCGACGAAAATCGAGCGAACTGCAAGCTCGCGCAGATTTTTTTGCTCTGATTTGAGATTTATTTCTTTGATAATAGCTTCAAGATAATCGCTGATAATTTGGTGTCCTTGGTATTTTCCTCGTGTAAAAGGGCAAAAATTGCAAATCGTTTCACAAAAAGGAAAATGAAAATAAAGTGCTACTGAACTCACTGAAGAAAAATCGATTTGAGAGAGCGCTGTAACACCATCGACAAACACGTCGCCTGACTTCGCATCCCATTGGAAGGGGTAGTATATATTAAAGATCGGCACTTGCCGATCAAAGGCGCGGCCAGGTAAATGACTTGGTTGCAATGTCAATTTCATCGGATCGCCTCCTGTCTCCTTTGTGCGACCGATCGATCTAGAGCAGGGATTGGGTCGCCACTTTCCAGTGCTGATCTTTCAAGGATATGGGTGGAAACGGCCTCCGGTCGGAGAGCCCTGATAACGACATCTGCTGCGACAGCAGGGTCACAGCTTCCGCAAGTAAAAAAATCTGCTGCGAGATAACGGTGCTCGGGATAGCTGTGATAACTGGCGTGAGATTCCGCCAAGAGGAACATTCCCGTCACGCCTCCTTCCCCTTCGAATACATGAGATTGTCGCTCAAGGATCTGCGCGCCAGCGCGGATCAAAGCGGTTTCGAAGAGGAGGTTCAGTGCCGCTTCATCGCGCAAGATGTTGGCGTCGCAGCCTGAGATATCGCCGATCCAGTGTCGCCCGATCCGCATGCGCTTCCTCCTGTTTCCACCGAAATACGAAAGGCGGAGGCGCGTGGTCGCGCCCCCGCCCGTCCGTTACCAGGCCGCAGAGCCCTTGAAGCCGCTCTTGACCTCTGTCGTCCGCTCTTTGATGAAGATATCAATAGCCATGACAAACTCCTTTGCCTCAGTGCTAGATTTATGCTGATTTGCCGAAATCAGGAATGAATTCGACAGTAAAATCCTAGCAATCGTTTTCGGCCTGCATAGCGAATTTTGCTAAAGTAGTTTTAGGAGCACTAAAGTTCCGGAATCGATGATTCACCGGCTTTGATGGGTCACGCATGCACGTCATGCACCGGCACGCACATCGACCTCTGAATGTCGGGCATAGGCACAGCGACAAGAACACAAAAAGTCGCGCCAAATTTCGATCTCGGCCCATCATATCTGACGGCAACTCTGCGTTCAGGTCGCGACGTCGATTCGTCCGCGGCGATGCCGGAGAGAATATTTACGCCGCCACAGCCGCACTCGCAGCAGCATGAGCTTCCCTGATATTGCCGAAGAACTGCCGCGCGCTCGCTTCCCAGGTATAGCCCTCCGCCGCCGTCCTGCAGGCGTCGCGGGAGATCGAGAGGGCGGCGAGGGCAGCCAGGCGCAGATCCCAGTCGAGCACACCGCAACCGGTATCGCCGACGATGTCGCTCGGGCCTGTGACCGGATAGGCCGCGATCGGCAGGCCCGAGGCTAAGGCCTCCAGCATGACGATGCCGAACGTGTCGGTGAGGCTGGGGAAGACGAAGACATCGGCGCTCGCATAGACCTGCGCGAGCGCCTCACCGCTCAGCGCCCCGAGGAAGACCGTATCGGGAAAGCGCGCTTCGAGATCGCGCCGCGCCGGCCCGTCGCCGACGACGACCTTGGTGCCGGGAAGATCGAGCGCGAGGAAGGCGGCGATGTTTTTCTCCACCGCAAGCCGGGACACGGTGAGGAAGACCGGTCCGGTGCCGAGCGTCAGCCGGGTGTCACGGGGACGGAAGAGATGGGTGTCGACCCCGCGTGACCACGGCATGATGCGCTGAAAACCGCGCCCGGCGAGTTCGCGTGCGAGCGAGGATGTCGAGACCATCATGCCGAGCCCGGATCCGTGGAAGCGGCGAATCAGCCGGTAGGTCCATTCCTCCGGGATGGGCGCGCGCGCGGCCACGTATTCGGGAAAGCGGGTATGGTAGCTGGTGGTGAAGGGGATGTTGCGAGCGCGGCAATGCCGGCGCGCCGCGAAGCCGATCGGGCCCTCGGTCGCGATATGCACATGGGTGGGCGCCATGCGCTCCATGATCTTCCCGACCATGCGCGGAAGCGTCAGCGACAGCCTGATCTCGGGATAGGTCGGCATCGGGAACGAGGCAAAATCCTGCGGCGTGATGAAACAGGTCTCGGCCCCGTTCTCAGCGGCATGGAGCGCCATCTTTTCGAGGGAACGCACGACCCCGTTGATCTGGGGATGCCAGGCATCCGTGGCGATGAGCAAGCGCATGTGATTTTTCTCCGCCATGTCGAGCGAATACTTCACCATGCCGAACTTCCATCGCAAGATTCATGAAGGTCGGACTGTATTCACTCAATGAGTGCGGTAATACGGTCGTTAAATCACAGTTTGATGACGGAATGGCTGGTCTCGCGACATGAAAAGGCCTCTCCCCCTTGCGGGAGAGAGGCCCTGCTGCATGTATGGGACGCGCCCGTCGCGCCCATATCGTCAAGGGCGATCAGAAATCCATGCCACCGCCCGGCATGGCGGGGGCCGATTCCTTCTTGGGCAGCTCGGCAATCATCGCCTCTGTGGTCACGAGCAGGCCGGAGACGGAGGCCGCATCCTGAAGCGCGGTGCGCACCACCTTGGCCGGATCGATCACGCCGAAGGCGAACATGTCACCGTATTCGCCGGTCTGGGCGTTGTAGCCGTAGGCATAATCGGCGCTCTCCAGCACCTTGCCGACCACGACGGAGCCGTCGGCGCCGGCATTCTGGACGATCTGGCGCGCCGGGGCCTGGATCGCGCGGCGCACGATCTCGATCCCGGTCTTCTGGTCGTCATTGGTCGGCGAGAGCCCGTCGAGCGCCTCGATGGCACGCAGGAGGGCCGTGCCGCCGCCGGGCAGGATGCCTTCTTCGACTGCCGCCTTGGTGGCGTGCATGGCATCGTCGACGCGATCCTTGCGCTCCTTTACCTCGACTTCCGTTGCGCCGCCGACGCGGATCACCGCGACGCCGCCCGCGAGCTTGGCCAGGCGCTCCTGGAGCTTCTCACGGTCGTAATCGGAGGTCGTTTCCTCGATCTGCGCCTTGATCTGGGCGACGCGGGCCTCGATGTCGTCCTTCGAACCGGCGCCATCGACGATGGTCGTATTTTCCTTCTCGATGACGATCTTCTTCGCCCGGCCCAGCATGTCGAGGGTCACGTTCTCGAGCTTGATGCCGAGATCCTCCGAGACCGCCGTGCCGCCGGTGAGGATGGCGATATCCTGCAGCATGGCCTTGCGGCGATCACCGAAGCCCGGCGCCTTGACGGCGGCGATCTTCAGGCCGCCACGCAGCTTGTTGACCACGAGCGTGGCCAGCGCCTCGCCTTCCACATCCTCGGCGACGATCAGGAGCGGCTTGCCCGATTGCACCACGGATTCGAGCACGGGCAGGAGCTCCTGCAGATTGCCGAGCTTCTTCTCGTGGATCAGCACATAGGCGTCTTCCAGCTCGACGCGCATCTTTTCCGAATTGGTGACGAAATAGGGCGAGAGATAGCCGCGATCGAACTGCATGCCCTCGACCACGTCGAGCTCGGTCTCGAAGCTCTTGGCCTCCTCGACGGTGATCACGCCCTCATTGCCGACCTTCTCCATGGCCTCGGCGAGATAACGGCCGATCTCGGCATCGCCATTGGCCGAGATGGTGCCGACCTGGGCGATCTCGTCATTGCTGGTGATCTTGCGGGCGCTCTTCTTCAGATCGGCCACCACCGCCTCGACGGCCATGTCGATGCCGCGCTTGAGATCCATCGGGTTCATGCCGGCGGCGACCGACTTGGCGCCTTCGCGAACGATCGCCTGGGCGAGCACGGTCGCGGTGGTGGTGCCGTCACCGGCCAGATCGTTGGTCTTGGAGGCAACCTCGCGCACCATCTGGGCGCCCATATTCTCGAACTTGTCGGAAAGCTCGATTTCCTTGGCGACCGTCACACCGTCCTTGGTGATGCGCGGGGCGCCGAAGGACTTCTCGATCACGACGTTGCGCCCCTTGGGGCCGAGCGTGACCTTCACCGCATCGGCGAGAATATCGACGCCGCGCAGCATCCTGGTGCGGGCATCGGTGGAGAATTTCACTTCCTTGGCAGACATGTTCGTCACTCCGAAAACGATATCTTCGATATCGGACAGGCCCCGTCAGGCGGCCTTCTGCTGGGCTTCGCCTTCCTCGAGCACGCCGAGAATGTCGGATTCCTTCATGATCAGAAGGTCTTCACCGTCGATACGCACTTCCGTGCCCGACCATTTGCCGAACAGCACGCGGTCGCCGGCCTTCACGTCGAGGGCGACGAGCTCACTCTTCTCGTTACGGGCGCCGGGGCCGACGGCGACGATTTCGCCCTGCTGCGGCTTCTCCTTCGCGGTATCGGGAATGATGATACCGCCAGCGGTCTTCTGATCGGCTTCGATGCGGCGCACCAGAACGCGGTCATGCAAAGGACGGAACGTCATCTTTCACATCTCCTGAATGATCTTGCGAGATCGGTTGATCCTCACAGGCGACGGCGCCCGTCGCGTCACGCAACGCCGCTCGCCCGGCGATCAGATGGGCGGGGACATGGCGCCGTTCAAGAGCGGGGACGAAAAATTTGGCACTCTTTTCATCGGAGTGCCAAGCGAGGCCGTATGAAGGCCGGCCACCGAGCGCGGAAAATTGGCAGCACTCACCGCAGAATGCTGCTAACATATTGATTTAAATGATTTTTCTCTTGCAGCTCGCTAACGCATTCGCCATCCTGTGACAAGGGATGAATCAATCCCGCCACGTTTTTTCTTCTGATGGTTTCGCGCATTGCGCAGGAAGGAGGTCCCATGTCGGAAAATGCGTTGCGTCCCGATGGTGCCGTCAGCCCCGCTTTCATCAAGCAGATGCAGGGCTATGGCCTGATCACCGCCGATATTCTCTACCGTTTGCCCGACCATCCCGGTCTGTTGCAGAATTTCATCTGGCAGGAATACGATACCGCCCCGGAATTCCCGGTGCTCAAGCGCTTCCTCGATTTCTGGACGCGCGAGATCGACGGACTGCTCCACAGCGTCACGATCGCCCATTGCGGGCTGATCAAGCCGGCGGAATTCAAGGCCGTCGACGGGGTCTTGCAGCTTCATTGAGCATCATGCCGTCAGGTGGATACCGGCTGACGGATACAATGATGCACCGAGACATTGAGCGAGCCGGGCCTCCACGACCCGGCACCCTCTCAGGGCGTGACCACGATCTTGCCCAGCGCCTGGCGCGCCGCGATATAGGCGAGTGCCTGAGGGGTCTCGTCGAGGGGGAAGACCTTGTCGACATGGGCCGAGATTACCCCGTCCGCCGCCCATTGCAGCAGGCGTTCCATATGCGCCGCCTGGCCCTTCGGATCGCGCTTGCAATAAGCGCCCCAGAACACGCCGCGTATGTCGCAGCCCTTGAGCAGAAGGAGGTTGAGCGGGATACGCGGAATCTCGCCGGCGGCGAAGCCGATCACGAGATAGCGCCCGCCCCAGCCCATGGAGCGCACGGCAGGCTCGGCGAGATCGCCGCCGACGGGGTCATAGAGCACATCGACGCCCTTGCCGTCGGTGAGGTCGCGCAGCCGCTCGCGCAGATTCTCCTGCGTATAATCGATCACCGCGTCGGCGCCGCATTGGCGCGCGAAGGCGAGTTTTTCAGGCGAGGAGGCGCAGGCGATCACCCGCGCGCCGAGCGCCTTGCCGACCTCCACCGCCGCGATTCCGGTCCCGCCGGCGGCGCCGAGCACCACCAGCGTCTCGCCCTCGCGGATCTGCGCCCGATCGACGAGCGCATGGATCGTGGTGCCGTAGGTCACCTGCAAACCCGCCGCCTTTTCGTCGGAGAGTGCATCGGGCACCCGCGCCAGCCGCTCGGCGGAGGCGATCACGGCCTCGCGGGCGCCGTTATGGCCGCAATAGCCGCTCACCCGCTCCCCGATCTGCCAGCCCTGGACACCGGGACCGAGCGCCGCGATCACGCCGCAGAATTCCGCGCCGGGCGAGAAGGGCAATTCCGGCTTGACCTGATACTTGCCCTCGATGATCAGCGTGTCGAAAAAATTCAGCGCCGCCGCGCGCAGATCGACGCGCACCTCACCGGGACCGGGTTCAGGCACCGGAATATCGGCGATTTCCAGATTTTCCGGCGGCCCCAATGTCCGCGCCAATACGGCCTTCATGCGCACGCTCCTTATGATGGCTCGGGGCAGGGATGAAACGGCGCCCGGAGCCCAAAGCACAACAGGCAAATCCGCAAAACCATGCGCGTCTGGCGGGAATCGCGCCCGCACGAATCATCTGGATGCCGGTCGCACAGGCGCGCCCGCGCCGGCGAGCTCCGGATGCGCGTAGGCTTGCGGATAGGGCATCGGGGTGAACGGACCGAGCGGCACGACCCCGTTCCAGGAACGCCCGAAATAGCCCTGGCGACAATGGATCAGTGAGCCGCTTCGTGCGACACCGGGCAGGGCGTGAACGCGGCAGAGCCATCGCCACAGATGCGGATAATCGAGAATCCGCGCCCCGTTGAGCTTCATGCGCAGATAATAGACCGGATCGTGGCGATAGAGGGTGGGAAACAGCCGCAGATCGGCTTCGGTGAAATCGGCCCCCGTCAGGAAAGGCCGCCCATCGGACAGCCGGTGCTCCAGATCGGCGAGCGCGTCGAAATAGGCCGCATAAGCCTGCGCATAGACGGATTGATCCGAGGAGAAACCGGCCTTGTAGGCGCCATTGTTGATGGCGGTGTAGATCTGCGCGTTCAAGGCGTCGATCACGCTGCGCAGGTCCGTATCATCCGGATAGAGACCAGGCCGAGCGCCATCCGCAACGGTGCTTCCCAGCGCTGACGCGGCATGGCCGAGCATGCGCACGATCTCCGCGCTCTCATTGTTGACGATGCGACCCGCGCGCTTGTCGTAGAGGATCGGGAGCGATTGCTCTTGCGACCCTTCCGCCCGGTAGATCTCCTTCGCCAGCCGCACCCCGCGCCCCGTCGCCGTCTCGCGGGTGCATTCGGGCAGCGGCGTGCCGGTCAGGCCCGAGATCCGTTCCGGAGCGAACGCCCACAGGTTCGGCCCTTCCGGATCATCCTCGCCGGTGCGGTTGGGATAGACCACGTCCATGGTGATGCTCTCAGTGAGGCCGAGCATGTTGCGGGCCAGGACGACACGGTGGCACCAGGGGCAGTTGAGCGCAACGTGCAGGTGATAGCGCCCCGGCTCCGCCGGAAACTCGGAATCGCCGATCGCGCGCCGGAAGCCGCTGACGCCGCGCACGAACTCGCCCTTGGCTCGGCGCGCAGCAGCGTTGCTCTGGTCTTCCTCGACGGAGGTGTCGGGCCCGGATCCGGTCATGGTCGCCTCTTCTATGCCCGGTAGTCCGGGTTCTCGTAGCCGAAACGGCAGCCGGCCTTCCAGGCGTTTCGGTCATTGCCGTGGTTGGGCAACCCGCCGGCCTGCTTGAGCATGCGGGCCATGTGCAGCAGGTTCCAGGTCATGATCGTGGTGTTGCGCTGGGTGAAGTCGTTATCGAAGCCAGCCCCGTCATCGCCATAGGACGGTCCGGGCCCCGCCTCGCCGATCCAGCCGCAATCAGCCTGTGGAGGGATGGTGTAGCCGAGATGGCCGAGCGCGTAGAGAATCGACATGGCGCAATGCTTGATGCCGTCCTCGTTGCCGGTGATCACCGCGCCACCGACCTTGCCGTAGAATCCGCTCTGACCGCGCTCGTTCAGGATGGCGGACATCGCGTAGAGCCGCTCGATCATCAGCCGGCAGACGGAGCTCTCCTCGCCGAGCCAGATCGGCGTGCCGATGATCAGGATGTCGGCTGCCGCGATCTTCTCCCAGAGCCCGGGCCAGGCATCCTCGGGCCAGCCATGCTCGGTCATGTCAGGCTGCACGCCGAACGCGATCGGCATGCCCGCGGGCCGGATCACCGCGACGCAGGCCCCGGCACGCCGCATGATCTCGGCCGGCACCGAGAGAAGCAGATCGGTATGGCTTTGTTCTTCGGGGCGCTTCAGGGTGCAGTTGAGGATGATTGCGGAAAGCCCCGAGAAATCGGTCTCGTTGGCCGCGCAGAGCGCCTCCTGCTTGTCGTTCAGGCTCATCGCAATCTCCTTCGCTCGCCGGCGGACGTTTGCGGTTTCATCGCCCGTCTCGCGGCGAGCATAACCCCATCCGCGATGATTGCCCCGATCACGAAACCGCCATCGCGGATGCAGACCGGGCGGACGTATCGGAACGAGAGCGATCTGGAGCAGGCCGGTTCATCGACGGAACAACGCTTCGAAGCAGGATATGATCCGCTTGCACGACCCGGGAAGGGGAATGCCACGCTGCACGGCGCCGATCCCGCAGAAATCAGAACACGCAATCAGCGCGGCGCGAAGGTTTGTGGATGTGTTCCGGGAAATTTGGTGGAGCCAGGCGGAATCGAACCGCCGACCTCTTGAATGCCATTCAAGCGCTCTCCCAACTGAGCTATGGCCCCACTGATATCCCGCAGCCTGGGAGGCCCCTGTCGGGGCGCTGCGGGCGGCGTCGCGTCAGCGACGTGCGCCTGTTTAATCAGCCACGACGGGATGTCAAGTGTCTTCGTCGCTATCGATGTCACCATCGATCAGACCGGAGACGTCATCGTCGGATTCCTCGTCATCCGGCAGGAAGGGATCGTCGGCATCGTCTTCCAGATCGATGTCGGGATCGGCCTCCGAGGTCGCCTTCTTCTCTTTGGGCTCGGCATCTTCGAGGGAGACGAGCTCGACATCGGGGGTGGCGACGGCTTCCTCGACCTCCTCCTCGGGTTCCGCTTCCGGCAGGCTGCGCGCCCCGCCTTCGAAATAGGAAAGCGGATAGGATACACCGGTATAGGGGGAGACGACGGGGTCGCGGTTCAGATCGTAGAACTTGCGCCCGGTTTCGGGGCAGGTCCGCTTGGTGCCGAGTTCCGGTCTTGCCACGGTTTCGAAACCTTCATGGTTGGTGCGAATGGATTTGGCAGCGATCCGGTTAGTCGCCTCTTGGCGGCTTTGTCAAATGCGAAATGCACGCGCGAGGCGTGACCTGTGCGGGCGGGCATGCTAACGACCCTTCCCGCAGGTCCTGCGCGGCCTGCACATGAGAGCGTTCCGCGCCAGGAAGACAACCGTGTCGCATGCCGATTCCCCCGTTCCCGTGAAGGCCCGTTCCGGCAACACCCTGACCGGACGGATGTGCCCGCCCGGCGACAAGTCGATCTCGCATCGCGCGCTGATCCTGGGCCTCCTCGCCATCGGTGAGACGAAGGTGCGCGGTCTGCTCGAGGGCGATGACGTCCTGCGCACTGCCGCCGCCTGCCGGGCGCTCGGTGCACAGGTCACGCGTGAAGCCGATGGCGCCTGGCGCATCGCCGGCGCCGGGATCGGCGGCCTGCACCAACCGGAGCAGGTTCTCGATTTCGGCAATGCCGGGACCGGTTCGCGCCTGATGATGGGGGTTGCGGGCAGCCATCCGGTGACCGTCACCTTCGACGGCGATGCCAGCCTGCGCAAACGCCCCATGGGCCGCATTCTCGACCCGCTGACCCGCATGGGCGTCACCGTGGTCGATCAGGCCGAAGGCGGGCGCGTGCCGCTCACGCTCAAGGGCCCGCGCGAGACGATCCCGATCCGCTACGAGACCCCCGTCCCCTCCGCGCAGATCAAATCCGCCGTGCTGCTCGCGGGGCTGAATGCGCCGGGCACCGTCACCGTCGTCGAGAACCAGGCCAGCCGCGACCATACCGAGCGCATGCTGCGCCTGTTCGGCGCGCAGGTGAGCGTCGAGCCCCACGGCGAAGCCGGGCGGCTGATCACGCTCGCAGGCCAGCCGGAACTGCGTGGCGTGGAACTCACCGTGCCGGCAGACCCGTCATCGGCGGCTTTCCCGATCGTCGCCGCGCTGATCACGCCGGGCTCCGACATCGTCGTCGAGAGCGTGATGACCAATCCGCTGCGCACGGGGCTGATCACCACGCTCATGGAAATGGGTGCCGATATCACGCTGACCAACGAGCGCGAGAATGGCGGCGAAGTGGTCGCGGATCTGCGGGTGCGCCATTCGGCCCTGCGCAGCGTCGAAGTGCCGCCGGAACGCGCGCCGGCCATGATCGACGAATATCCGGTGCTCGCCGTCGCCGCAGCCTTCGCTGAGGGCGAGACGCAGATGCGCGGGCTGCACGAATTGCGGGTGAAGGAGAGCGACCGCCTGCAGGCGGTGTCGGATGGCCTCGCAGCTGCCGGCGTGGCGCATCGCATCGAGGGCGATGATCTCATCGTCTGCGGTGACGGCAGCGCACCGCCCGGCGGGGGGACGGCGCAGACCCATCTCGACCACCGCATCGCCATGAGCTTCCTCGTGCTCGGCCTCGCCGCGCCCGGGGGCATGGCGGTGGACGACGGCGCCATGATCGCCACCAGCTTTCCCGATTTCGTCCCGGCCATGCGCCGGCTTGGCGCGGAGATCCTGGAGGGCTGAGCGGCATGGATGCGCTGATCATCGCCATTGACGGCCCCGCAGGCTCCGGAAAAGGTACGCTGGCGCGGCGTCTTGCCGGAGCTTACGGCCTGCGTCATCTCGATACGGGTCTGCTCTACCGGGCCGTGGCGCGGCTGATGCTTGACAGGAGCCGCCCCCTCGATGACGAAGACGCCGCACATGCGGTGGCGGCGACGCTCAATCTCGAATTCATGGACGAATCGCGCCTGCGCGGGCGTGAGATCGGTGATGCGGCCTCCGTGGTCTCGGCCCAGCCGCGTGTCCGCCATGCCTTGCTCGAGCGCCAGCGCAGCTTCGGTCTCGAACCGCCGGGCGCAGTGCTCGACGGGCGCGATATCGGCACGGTGATCTTCCCCGACGCGCCGGTGAAGCTCTTCGTCACCGCCTCTGCGGAAGAACGGGCGCGGCGTCGACATGCGGAGCTGGTGGAACGTGGCGAACATGTCGATTACGACGCCATTCTCGATGATATCCGCAAGCGTGACGATCGCGACATGAACCGCGCGCAGGCGCCGCTGAAACCGGCGGATGACGCGATCACCCTCGACACCACGGATCTCGACGCGGATGCCGCGTTCGAGGCAGCCTGCAAGATCGTCGAGACATGTCGGCAGCCAGAACGATAACGCATGCCTGATGGCGGTCAGCCGCATCGACGTCCCACCTAGGGGAATCGCATTTGAGAATTTTGTGTGGCGTGTTGGGATAAAATGGATTCTT
>OFEU01000386.1_pt1 | contig 27171 bp, 20 predicted proteins | sample 1521221 | NCBI WGS metagenome assembly OFEU01 (sample SAMN03766357, study PRJEB24113) | microbial mat metagenome | isolation source: enrichment culture HLUCC-O from microbial mat sample contains cyanobacterium... | reverse complement strand
GCCGTTCTTATGGCATCGTCTAAGGCTTGATATTGTACCTTAGAGCCGTTTAGTAGCTTGGCTTCTCTAACTATCATGACTGAATTTTATCACAGAGAAATGCAGATAAGCACAAATCCTGTATTCTTTTTTGTGGGTTGCCATTCATCTCACCGCCAAATCAAAGATTATGGCGGGAGCCTTCTTGCAACATTGAGGTAACCCCGATTTAGTCGAACGCTTCGCCAACGGTTGGCCCCTCGCCCCCGCCGATGATATGTCAGTTTGGTATTCCTTTGACCCTAAAGGCTACACCGATTTTCCCACCTATCAAGAAGCTTAAGAGAGATCTCGTCTTGACGGCGTGGTTTCCAATAGCCCCTTTAGGCCCGTTTCCGGTGTCCATTGCACGGCTCCCACCTCGTCGAGATAGAGTAATCTTGCCCCTAAATCCGTGACGGGAGTTGTCGCCTCCTCAGCGATCGCCGACGGCATTAAAATCACAGTGGGGCGGATCTGATTGAGAAACGCCTCCTCAAACCAGCGGCCAAAAAAGACTAAATAATCCACCTCAGAGAAACGATAACGTTGTCGGAGATCCCGTTGCTGATCCGGCGAGAGATTGCCAACCACAAGCCAAGTGCGATCGCCCACCTCCAACCGTAAAATCGGGGGGCGATTGGACTGGCTTTTAATGCGTATCGACGGCTGCATCAGTTCCGCTCCCGGAGCGAGAAATGTGCCGCCATTGTCCCCAAATAGCCCCACCTCCGAGAGACGATAGAGCGATCGCGGCGTCGCCTCCGCCAACAGTAAATCCCAGCCTTCCCCAGTCGAAGACGTGGCGATCGCCGCCTGCAAGCGATCGACCCCCTCTTGTTGCAAAAACGGCAACACCCCATAGCGAGTCACCTGGGGATCACCGCCATAGATCACAGTTGTATTCCAACCCTGTTGCAAAGCGATCGCCGGTTCCCGATTGGTCGCAAACACCGTCACTCGCAACAGATTCGCCTTCGCCAAACTCCCCGGAAGCAAGAGAATCAGCAACGCCATCACCACTCCCACCCCATAGAACCAATAGCGACGAGAATACTGCCGCTGTTGCACCAGCCAGCCCCCGCCAATGAGAGCATATAACCCGAGAACCTGCCACAGATGCAACGGTTGCACCACGATCGCCCCCTGAGGACGTTGAGAAATCCAGGTGACAATGACCAACAACCCCCGAACGGGATAGTCTAAACCCCAAACCAATAGCTGGCCCAACTCAGGGGAAATCAGAGCGGCGATCGCACTGACAAAGCCCCCCAACGTCACCACCACCAAAAACGGCGTCGCCAGCAAATTCGCCAAAATGCTATAGGTGGGCATTTGTCCAAACACCGCCAATTGCAACGGTAACGTCCAAAGCATCGCCGCCAGGGGAACCGCCAGTAACGGCGACAATCCCGGCGGACACCAATCCATCGCCTTCACTAACCCCGGAACCGTCACCACTAACCCTAACGTGGCCAAAAAACTCAACTGAAAGCCCAAATCCTCAATCCAGAGAGGATTCAGTAACAACAAAACCACCGCCGCCAACAGCAACGCCCCCAGAGGATTCACCCGGCGTTCTAGGGCTAACCCCAACAGGCCCGCAAACCCCATCAACGCCGCCCGTAACACCGACGGCTGCCAACCCACTAAGCCGACATAGAACAGAAGCACCCCAGTGGCGACGATGACGGTGCGGCGATCGCCCCAGCGTTTCCCCAACCCCAACACCGTCCCCAAAATCAGCGACACATGAAACCCCGACGCGGCTAACGCATGGGCTAATCCCACATCAATGAAGCGATCGCGAACCTCATAGGGCAAACTCACCGCCTGTCGCCCCAACACCATCGCACTCACCAGAGAACCTCGGCTAGTCCCCAACCCCTGACGATGACTGGCGACGATGCGATCGCGCAACTGCCACCAACCCCAGCCAGATGTCTCCGTAGCGCCCTGCCAATGGACTGTCTCTGCCCGTAATCCCGCAAAAATGCCTTGTCGCGCCAAATAGTCCCGAAAGTCGAATCCCGTCGGATTTTGCGGCGCTGACGGTTCATAGAGCCAACCGCTCAAACGCACCGCCAATCCCGGATGTAACCCCTCGTCTTGTTCCGGGTCTACCGTCACATAAAGGGTCCCAGACACCGACACCGGCTCCTGGGCCGGTTCCTCAGACTCCTCGGACTCCTGGGACTCCTCAGACTCCAGAGAGAGAACCGTCTGGGCCTCAAAGCGAAACCGTAGTCGCTGATTGCGGTTCAACGTAGGTTGGTCCAACACCACCCCCGCCACCGTTACCTCCTGATTGGCATAGCGAGCCACCTCATCGGCCGCCGGTTGTGGAATCGTCGCTTGCAGATACACCGTGGCCAAAAATCCCACCAGGCCCCCCCCGAACCAAACCCCACCTCGGGGACCTTTACGCCAAACTCGGGGCATGGCTAGGGCCAAAACTCCCGCCCCGAGTAGCCAAACATAAGCAATCCCCGGAACTCTCGCCAAAGAGATTCCGAGGAGATAGGCTAAACAGATAATCAAACTTGAGGTTCGCTGCACTCGACCCCCATAATGTTGACTTGTGGTTCGGGGTTATCCCACCCCCAAAGTTATATAGATAGGCCCAGGCGAATCCCTAAAATGGCGTGGACTACCAACAGAACCATTAAACTGCTGCCAATATAGGCGTGAACCAGCCGTAAATTCGCTGTCCCCCAAAATCCTTTGAACGAGGTGAGACTCTGCAACACCAACAGGGCCACAACCATCGAGCCAGTCCAGAAGTGAGGGCTTTCCAGGATGGGTTGCTGCTGCATCACCAGAGAGAGAACGCCACCGGTGTAGCCCAAGATCATGAAAAATGCCATAAACTTGGCGATTTTACTATGGGCGGAGCGATTTTTCTGTGACTCGTCCTTATCTTCGGCTAAGCGTCCTTTCCAGCCGGTTAGGGCCGTTGCCCCACCCATGGCGACGGCCACAATCCCCATCATCACGGGATGGCCCCAATGGGTGATGGGAGCGGGGATATTCAAACTGCGAAACTGCGCGGCAATGGGTTCTAGGAGGTCACTGACCTGGTCTCCCAGAGCGCTGGCCAAGGTAATGTCAAAGGGTATCATTGAAGTGTTCTCCGAGTGTTCCCCGATAATTGTAGAGCAGTCGGCAGTCAAGCGTTAAGAAAAAACCTGTTCCCTATTCCCTATTCCCTATTCCCTGTTCCCTGTTCCCTGTTCCCTGTTCCCTGTTCCCTGTTCCCTATTCCCTGTTCCCTGTTCCCTGTTCCCTATTCCCTATTCCCTGTCCCCGATTAAAACGTGTTTATTCATCTTCCCAAACCCTGGACTCCTTCTGAAGCCTCCGTCAGTTCTGAAACCGTCTTTTGGAATCGTCGTCGTTTTCTCAAAAGTAGTATCGCCGCCGGTGTGGGGCTAAGTACCCTTGGCTTAACCGGCTGTGGGCGTTCCTCTGACCCGGATGTTGAAGCCCTAGCTGGGACGCAGCCGTTGCCGAATCTAGCCCCTAATCCTCAGTTTACGGCCGCCTCGGTGGGCGATCGCCAAGTCACGCCGCGACAACTAACGGCTGAGTACAACAATTTCTACGAGTTTGGTGGCAGCAAATCCATTTGGCAAGCGGCCCAAGCCCTACCCACGGACAACTGGAAGGTTGAAGTGGGTGGATTGGTCAAGTCTCCCAAAACTTACGATATTGATGACTTAAAACGCAAGTTTCCCACAGAAGAGCGCATTTATCGCTTCCGTTGTGTGGAGGCGTGGTCGATGGTGGTTCCCTGGGCCGGTTTCCCGATGCGTTTACTCTTGGAGGATGTTGAACCCCTCAGCAGTGCCAAGTTTGTTCGCTTCAGTTCTTACTATGATTCTGAGGTGGTTCCGGGTCCCGGTTGGCGGCCCAATTCCCTACCCTGGCCCTATACGGAGGGCTTAACTGTCGAGGAGATGGCCAATGATTTGGCCTTTTTTGCCACGGGGGCCTATGGACAAACGCTTCCGAAACAAAATGGTGCTCCGATTCGCATGGTTGTGCCTTGGAAGTATGGCTTTAAGGGGGCGAAATCCATTGTCAAAATTGAGTTTGTTGAGCAACAGCCGGCCACCTACTGGAATAGTCTCATTCCCAATGAATACGGGTTTGTGGCGAACGTGAATCCCAGTAAACCTCATCCTCGTTGGTCTCAGGCTCAAGAACGGTTGGTCAGTCGGGGGCCGTCTTTCTCTTGGGAGACGGTTCCCACCCTCCCGTACAATGGCTATGGCGAATTGGTCGCCCATCTTTATGGCTGATGGGGACTCGACCCTTGCTCAACTCTACGTCCAAACCGGGTTATTGTGTTATGGCTTACGAACAGGAAAAACAAGTTGCGATTCAGGCCACCCTTGCGGCGGCGAAACTCTGTCAGCGTGTCCGTCAGGATATTCCTTCGGCGATGGAAAAATCCGATAAAAGCCCGGTGACTGTGGCTGATTATGGGGCGCAATCTCTGGTTTGTAAGGCGTTGGGGGAGGCGTTCCCCACGGACCCCATTGTTGGGGAGGAGGATGCGGCGGCGTTGCGATCGCCGGACTATGAGACTAATCGCGCTAAGGTGGTCTCCTATGTACGCGAAATCGAGACCAACGCCAGCGAAGCGGATATTCTCAATTGGATCGATCGCGGCAATGGTCAGGTGGCCCCTCGTTTTTGGACCTTAGACCCCATTGATGGTACGAAAGGCTTTTTGCGTCAAGACCAATATGCGATCGCCTTGGCGTTGATTGAAGACGGTGAAGTGAAAGTGGGGGTCATGGGGTGTCCAGCCCTCAGTCTCACCCCTGATGGCTCTGGAACGCTGTTTGTGGCGGTTCGCGGCCAGGGAAGTCAGATGATGGCTATCTCAACGGGAGAGTATCAACCGATTCATGTCTGCGGTGTCGAAGATGTCAGTAAATTGCGGGTTGTCGAAAGTGTCGAAGCCGCTCATGGAAACCCGGCTGAACAGCAAAAACTCCTTGACGCAGTAGGGATTACAACTCCCTCGCTCCGTATGGACTCTCAGGCCAAATATGGGGTCGTTGCGGCCGGAGATGCGGCCCTCTATTTACGACTTCCTTCGGCGGATCGCCCGGACTATCGTGAAAATATCTGGGATCATGCGGCGGGAGCGATTGTCGTCGAAGAAGCTGGGGGCCGCGTTAGTGATATGTATGGTCAACCCCTCGACTTTAGTCGTGATGTCAAGTTGCGGGATACTCGTGGGGTGATTGTTAGTAATGGCATCATCCATGATCGGGTTTTGGCGGCCTTGAGTCAGAAGTGAACTCAGACTCGCTACTCGGAAATCGTGGGGTGCGGGCGCGGCGATCGCCCAGCGGCGCTGCTCCCCACTGCTTAGAATACCCTTATCGCTTTCTCGTTTTGGCGGTATTTTTGCGACGTTATGTTTCTTTTTGGTGGTGAAGTTACGAAGTTGGACGGGAAACGTTACAATTGAGGGCGGTAACTTCTATCCCTTTCATCACTTTTGGAATGGCAGACTCAATTACATCTTCAACAGATTTGGGACATCAAGCACTCTCTGAGACTCTATCAGGTGACTCCCGCGTCAATGAACTCCGCAATTTGGTAGAAAGTCTACATATCGCTGACGAAATTGCGGCGAAGTCCTATTTAGTGAGTAGTTCAGAACTGGCCGCATTAATTGATATTAACCCCAGTGCAGTCACCAGTCGGGGTGACCATTGGGTTTGGCGTAACTGGGTTGTGTCAAGGGTTCGCCGGGAAGGCAACCAAATACTTTGGCAGCTGGAACGGGTCGACTAAATCCCCCGATTAAATGTAGTTATACGGAGACTGAATCAGAGTTATATTTTCTGATTCAGTTTTTTGTGGTTCGTTTTATACCTATCCGTCAAGAATACAATCACGAATACACGGCCCATCTCCGAGATTTTACCGACCTGTTTAGATCGGCCCTGAAATTAAGTTTGCCCCCCCATAAGAAACGGTTTCCCGATCAAGATTGAGTAGATTCTAGCGGCGTTGACTTAACCGTTGCCAAGCGGCGATCGCCTCGGATGTCCACAGCCAATGTTTGCCTAAGTTCGTCCCTTGGAAGCCCTCGGCATCTTCTTGTAAGACTAACATCTGCAAGGCTTGGGCTTGGTCTTGCCGTTCCTGGCGACGGTCGCCGCTGAGGTTCTCTCCCTGGCGATCGTAGGCTAAAGCTAACCCCGCGTAGGCCTGAGTTCTCAACTGTGAGGCGGTCATCCCTCCGAGTTCTTCATCACTGCGGGGGTTGGAACCTTCAAGTTGGGCGATGGCCTGCTCAAATTGACGAATCGCCTCTTGAATGTTGTCCTCAGTGTAATAGACAAACCCCAGAGACAGGGAATAGAGGGGAGCATCGGGCTGGCGACGGGCCGCAGCTTGCCAGAAACGGCGGCTGTCATCGAGACTATAGTCTTGACTATAGTCTTGATCACCGGTTTGGATTTTCTGCCAAGCGAGACGACCTTTGAGAAACAACACTTCCGGGCGATCAAGATCCTCCGTCCGAATGGCAGCCAAGGCCGTATCAGCCTGATTGAGAGCATTACGATGACTGGCTAATAACTCAGTCACCAAAGGGATACCGCTCTCGATATTACCGAGACTGAGTTGTTCAATGGCCTCGGCTGTCACCTCACCACTCGGCCGTTGGGGACTGTTGTCACCATCTTGAGGCCCATCTTGAGGCCCATTAACAAGAATCGGTCCGGGTCCGGGAGTATCGGGGACGCGATCGCGCAGGCCCCAAACCACACCGCCTAACCCCAACACCAACAGCGTCGCTACCCCAGCCAGTACAGGTAGGGGATAGGGGGTTCTCGTCTGCTCTGCTTGGGTCACATCTGATACCCCTCGGGGGGGAGCCGGAGACTCAGACGGCGTTGGCGATGACCCCGCTGGAGGTTGACTCGTTTGGGACTCTTGCCCGTTATTCTGGCCTAAGCTTTCGAACAGGTCTTGCACAAAAGCTTGATCCTCTGGAGTTCCCGAATCGAGATCCTCTAAGGTTTCCGTACCGCGATCGCGCACCGTCGCTAGATCTCCCCCCTCAAAGGAGTCCATCTCGCCGAGGGTATCATCATCGAGGCGATCGCCGAGGGGGGCCGGGACGCTCTCCTGGTCCGACCAAGTTTCCGGGGGCCGCAACCACAACGGCGGCTCATTCGATGTCGGCATCTCCTCCCCTGTGCGTTGGCTAAGTGTGCGTTGGGTAAGATAGCCGTCAAACTTAGGATGTAGATAGAGAATCGGCAACGACCAATAGAGTTGATGGGAACTATAGGCCGAAATCAACCCCTGACGAGCGCGACTGACACTGAGATCAATCGAAACCGCACCACGAGTTAAATTGCGATAAAACAGTCGCGTCAGCGTCAAGGCCACCTCATCGGGGATGCGCTCAGCCATGGCTAACACCGCCGGGATGCCGCGCTTGACTAACGCCGCCGCTAAATGTCGTTCTCCCGCCTGTTGCGCCCCTCCTGGACTATGAGCGCCGCGACAGGAGTTCAATAACACCAGTTGAATACCATTATTGGCTAACAGGCCCGCTAAATCATCGCCACTGAGGGTTTCCGTTAACCCTGTACTTTGATTAACAAGGTAAACATTGCCTCCCGTTATCCCGGAATTACTATGGCCGGCATAGTGGAAGACATGATAATGACCATGTTCGAGGGCTTGAGTGAGGCGGGCGCGATCGGGTTGGCGTAGAATTTCGACTTGGGTGGGAACTTGGGGAACCGTTCCTTGGACGTATAGTCGCCGTAACTCCGCTTCGAGTTCTTCGGCTTCGCGAGTTAACTCCAAATTCGCGCGATCGCTCGGGGCGGCGATGGCCATCAACACTCGCAACGGTTGATGAGGTTCTAAGGGGGTGGCAATCGTCGGAGGGGCCAGGCCGTTGGTGGCCGGCTGATAGCGGGAAAACAAGATATTGGTTCCCGTCGCCAGGGGATAATCCCCATCATGCAGGACTTCCCAGGGTAAACTCGGTAGGCGATTGCCCTTTAACCCTAAGCGCAGTCGTAGAGGTTGCTGATGGTTCTGGGCAATGGCCTGGGCCATCATCCAGCTATCGCGCATATCCCCGCAAAATAGGGCATCATATAACTCTTGTCCCAGGGCCACCAAGCTCGACAACATCGGTGAAGCGCCTGTTTGTTGTTGCGTTAACAGGCCCGACACCGGATCATTCATCAATCGCTGAGCTTGCTGCATCCAGCGATCGAGATTCCACACCGTTTGTTCCTCCGCCAGAGGAACACCCGGTTCAACCCGTTCGGTGCGTAGTAAGTATTCATCAACGCCAACGGGGGTTACAGAGACCTGAAATTCCTGAGTCACGATGTGCGCGCTTATGGTGTGCCTTGTCGTCTCTATCTTAATCCGTTGCTCCGAGGCTATGGCCTGTAGGGTTCCACTCTCCAAGTTGTCGCCTGGGTTTGAATGGCGGCCACTTCTTCGGGGGTGAAGGGTTGCACCTCAAACGTCACTGCAAAAGTCTCTTGAGCGGCTTGAGTTAGGCGGTTGACGAGGCCGTTGATGTCCTGGGCAAGAGGTTCCCCTAGAGGAGACGATGCTGTCTCCTGAGACCCAAATAACTGGGCCTGTAAAGCTCGATTGGGGGCGAGTTGCATTGAGCCGTGTTGCAAGACCGCGCCCTGACGCCAGAGTTGGGCGCTACCAATGAACTTATATCCCTGTGGGGTGACTAAGTCCGCCGCTGTCGCTGTGGCAAAACAATTGGGATTGTGGCCCGAGGGGGGGCGATCGCCAAAACGCAAGGGAACCCCCAGTCGTTGCCATCCCAGTTGTAAAAAGCCACAGAGTTGACGATAGACCGCCTCCCGACGACCTGGCCAGCCGGAGGTCACTAAACTATAGGTCAAATCCCCCCCATGCAACACGGCTCGTCCCCCGGTGGGTCGCCGCACCCAAGCCAGGGGCTGTCCCTGCCACCTGACTTCGGGCCAATGACTCGGATAGCGGCGTTGATGATAGCCCAAGGATAACGTCGGAGATGACCAGGTGTAAAAGCGCAATGTTGGCGGCATCATCCCTTGACGGTGTTGGTCCAGTAACCAAGCATCTGCCGCCATATGAAACCCTCCCGGAGCCTCCAGGAGGGGAATTAGCCGCCAGCAAGGGTCTGATGAGGTCACTTAGGAGGCTCCGTACTTCTCCTGCAAGTCTTCATCATTGTCGTCGGCGATCGTGGCCACAATCGTAATCGTGCGGGAAATTTCGCCAGGGTTCAAGTCCGCCACCGTCCGGGATGACAAGACCACCACTTGATCTTCAACGATGGCAAACCGGGACTCAAAGGTGCTTCCCCAGTTCATTTGCAACAAGTGACGCATCAAGCCCGGTTCATCCGTCGCCGGTAGCTTCAACACCGGAGACCAAACCGTAAACATATCCTCTTCCGTGTCTCCTGTCAGTTGCACAAAGACTTCAACACTGCCATATTTGAACTTCCAAGCATAGGCGTCATCACTATGGCCCACCATGGCTTTTTGGTCTTGGGCCAAGCTCGAAATCACCGTTTCAATTTCTTGGGGATAGTTCACGACATCGTTTTCTCCCGTCCAGTCGTCGGTAACGATGTCGTCGGTAGCGATATTGTCTTGCATCGTCTCTTGTTCTGTGGTCACGCTAGGTACCTCACAATCTCAGTTGCCAAACCCACTCTATCGCTTCTTTTTGGCAATTGACCAGGGACTTGGGGCTTGTCCCGTTATCCCCGCCCAGATTTGCCCTAGGCTGGCTTGTGGGCCACCCAGTATTTACTCATGAAGTGCATTTGTGTGGCAATCTCGACAAAGCCGGCCGTTTGCAAGCGAGCGGTCATGTCATCTTCACTGTAGCTACGGTGATAGGGTTCGTGAAAGGTTTTCTGGAAGTTATGGAGGAGGGGATTGAGTTTGGGGTCGTCATCGGTCTGAATCGAGTCACAAATAACGAAGGTTCCCCCCGGCTTGAGAACTCGGAAACATTGGTCAATCACGTTCTGACGCGCTGAACCCGGCAGTTCATGGAAGGTGAAAACACAGGAGACGCCGTGGAATTGGTTGTCGCGGTAGGGGAGATCTTCGGCGTTGGCTTGGCACAGTTGTGGGAGTTCACCGGGGAGTTCTGATAGGAGTTGATTGGCTTTACGCAGATAGGCGGGGGATAAGTCTGTCCCGAATAGGGCCGCTTTGGGTAAGAGCGATCGCAAGAAACGCAACGTCCGTCCCGTTCCTGTGGCCACATCCAAGACCCGAATTTGACTGGGGGGAACCTCTGCGAAGTGGCTCAATCCCTGCTTGAGAGGGGCGAGAATACGGCGACGCATGGCATCAGCGGCCCCGTTAAAGAGAATATCGACCTGGACATCGTAAAGGTTCGCTGAAAGGTCGCTAAGATAGCCATCGGTTTGATGGTGGAAGTTTTGCCGATAGTATTTGGGGTAGTCGTTGAGGTCGATTTGGGCGTCGAAGGATTGATATTGTTTGTTGCGGACTCGGTCCCAAATTTTGGGTAAATCGAGCCAAACGAGGGGATAGTATTGGAAAAACTCAGCCCAGGGGTTATCAAAGAGGGTTTCGACGGGATAAATGCCTTTTTCGGCATCGTTCCAGTCGGTTTCGATGACTTGATTGAGGCTGGTATAGATGCGATCGACCAGTTCCGGGGAGACGGGAAAGGTCTCGTTGTCTCGTTTCCCGACTGCAAGTTGTCCGAGTTGGGTACTGAGGGTTTTATGGGCCACTCCGAAGTAGCTTTTGCCCTGTTGGAAGGTTTGGTAGGCCAGTTTCGTCAGCGTATCTGTCATAATGGCGCGTCCCTGAGGAGCCACGAATCATTCAATATTATGAATAAATGTAACAATTGTTAGGCGGGGGAGCAAGGGGGAGAGGGGGAACCACGGAGTCACAGAGGACACAGAGAAAGAGAAAGAAAGAGCAAGAAAGAGAAAGGGTGCATCAATGAAACCCTCATCAATGCACCCAAGTGTTTTGTCTTTTTGGACAAGCTAAATAGGACAACATAAAATGACCAAAAGATTGCCAATCAAGGCTTCGTGAATTGTCAACTGTCCATTATCAACGGTCCATTGTTCGGGTTAGCGGCGGGCTAATTTCTTGGCGGACATCTTGCGTAGACGAATCGACTCGGGAGTGACCTCGACGAGTTCATCGGCGCCGATGTATTCTAAGGCCCGTTCCAGACTCATTTCTACGGGAGATTGAAGCTGAACCAACTCGTCACCACTGGCGGCCCGGTGGTTGGTTAACTGCTTGGTTTTACAGACGTTCAACTCTAAGTCTTGGGGACGGTTGTTTTCACCGATAATCATGCCCTTATAAACCTTGGTTCCCGGTTCAATAAAGAAGACCCCCCGGTCTTCGGCGTTTTTCAGGGCGTAGAAGGTGGCGACTCCTTCCTCAAAGGAGGTGAGGACTCCGTTACGGCGGGTTTCTACGTCGCCTGAGAGACGACGATATTCCAAGAAACTATGGTTCATGATGCCGTCGCCGCGAGTGATGCGCACGAAGTCACCCCGGAAGCCAATTAAGCCTCGGGCGGGGATGACAAACTCTAACTGAGACCGGCCGGCGGTCATGCGCATATCTTGCATTTCCCCTTTGCGTTCGCCGATGCGTTCCATGCAGCCACCGACGGCTTCTTCGGGAACGTCGAGAACTAGGAGTTCAAAGGGTTCGTAGGGTTGGCCGTTGACTTCCCGATAAATTACCTGGGGTTGGGAGACTTGGAACTCGTAGCCTTCGCGACGCATGGTTTCGATGAGAATCCCCAGGTGTAATTCACCCCGTCCGGAGACGGCGAATTTGTCGGGGGAGTCGGTGGGTTCGACGCGCAGGGCCACGTTGGTCTCTAATTCTCGCATCAGGCGATCGCGCAGTTGGCGAGAGGTCACAAATTGCCCCTCTTGGCCGGCGAAGGGGGAATCGTTGACCAAAAAGGTCATTTGCAGGGTGGGTTCGTCCACCTTAATCAGAGGCAGGGCCTGGGGTTCGTCGGGACAGGCGATGGTTTCCCCGATGTTGGCATCGGCAAAGCCGGATACGGCGACAATCATCCCGGCGGTGGCTTCTTCGAGTTCGACCCGGGCTAAGCCTTCAAAGCCCATCAGTTTGGTGATTTTGCCTTTGACGACTTTGTCTCCTTCTTGCAGAAGCATGGCCTGTTGTCCGGCTTTGATGGTCCCGTTGTGAATGCGACCGATGACAATGCGACCGAGATAGTCGGAGTAGTCGAGGGTGGTGACTTGCAGTTGTAGGGGTTTGTTGGGGTCGCCGATGGGCGGGGGAACGTGACCGAGGATGGCCTCAAATAGAGGCTGCATGTCTTTGTCTTCGTCGTCGAGGTTGTCTTTGGCGAAACCGCCGAGGCCTGAGGCGAAGAGGTAGGGGAAGTCGCATTGGTCGTCGTCAGCCCCGAGGTCGATGAACAGGTCTAGAACTTTATCGACGGCCACATGGGGGTCGGCTTGGCCGCGATCGATTTTGTTGACGACGACGATGGGACGCAGGCCTTTTTCCAGGGCTTTTTTGAGGACGAAGCGGGTTTGAGGCATAGGGCCTTCGTTGGCATCCACAATCAGGATGCAGCCGTCTACCATACCCAGGACCCGTTCAACTTCGCCGCCAAAGTCGGCGTGGCCGGGGGTATCGACGATGTTAATGAGGGTGTCTTTGTAGTGAACGGCGGTATTTTTGGAGAGAATGGTGATACCGCGTTCTCGTTCGAGGTCGTTGGAGTCCATCACACAGTCCGGAACGTCTTCTCCTTCGCGGAAGATGCCGGATTGTTTGAGGAGTGCGTCAACCAGGGTGGTTTTGCCGTGGTCAACGTGGGCGATAATTGCAACGTTGCGAATTGGGAGAGACATAAAAAAGCGTCCAGACGGTGCGCTGTTAGACAATTGACAGATTTCTTAACAATTGTAGCGGATCTCTGGGCGATCGCCGCTGAAATATTCCCCGAAATACCCAGCGATGGTGGGGTTGGAAGTTAGGGGTGTCTGGCCCTGTCCCCCCGCTGCTCATACTGCTCAAAATAGGCCTTAAACCGTTTCTGGAGTTGGTCTGGGGAGAGTTTTTCGACCCAGTATTCCGTCACCGCATGGCCAAAGGCCCAAGCATTGCGTTCTGGCGGGGAGGGGTTGTCTAATAAGACTGGCCACAGGGATAGGAGATCAAATTTGCGGATATTGTCATCTTTGGTTAATAGGGAGAATAAATCATAGGCGATCTGAAGTTTGCCGATGACAATGGGAAGTTGCTCAACGGGGATTTGTTCGGCGAGGAGATAGGCTAAGGTCGGTTGTCCTGTGGTGAGGGTGGAGAGAAATTGCAGGATGGGACTTTTGAGAAAATTGGTCAGCCCCTGGGTGGTGGCCATTTGGCGACTGTAGCGTTCAATGATTTGGGCGGCGCCGCGCAGGCGAGTGTTGCGATCGCGCAAAAATCGGGTCAGTCGCAGTTGCTTGGCTGGATCTAACGAGTCTACGAGCTGATTGGATAATTGACTGAGGTTCCAAGGGTCTCGCTGCGCCCGTTCGTCGCGAGTCACCAGGGGAAGCACTCTGCGACAGAGGTGTCCGAGTTCCTCCTGACGGTATTGGGTGGCGTGGCGGATCGATTGTTCTTTGGCCCGATGGCCGTGTTCCCAGTCATAGGGAGGACTCCATTCTCGCAAGGGACGGAGGCGATCGACTTGGGTGACGATGGCGATCGCCGGTAAGTCCGTTACCTCCTTTTGTAACTCCCGTAAAAAGTCTTCATCCATCTGTAACGCCGGGTCGAGGGCGGGGGTCACGAGCAGGACTAAGTCCGCCTGGCGAGCGTGATCAAGGACTAGATCTCGGTAATCCTGACGACTGGCTTGTTCATAGCCTGGGGTATCCCACAAGACTAAGGTGTCGCCGCTGGGAGCTTCCCAGACGTAGCGACAGAGTTTATCGGTACTCGGTAGCACATCGACCGCCGCGCGATCGCTCTCAAAGAGGGTGTTAATGACACTACTTTTACCTGCCCCTGTGCGCCCTACCAGTAGCAGGTTCACGGGTTTTTTCTCGACGGTTTCTGGGGACTCGGCGCGATCGAGAATCGTCCGCAATGTATCGGTTTCCGTGTGACCAAAGCGCGACGACCTTTCGGCCTCGACTTGAGTCACATCGGGTAAGGTATCGGCCCCAACTTGAGTCATTCCTTGGCCTCGATACAGATAAATCGCCTGTTGGGCTAAATTCCGTAACGCCGCTTCTCGCAACAGTTGTCCCAAATTACCCAGGAGTTCCTCGGTGGCGCGACTACTGGATTTTTGCGTCACTTGACGGGCCGCCGCCACCGCAGGATTGAAGAACCATTGCGCCCAACCCCAGGCTTGACGCAATTTGCGGGCGGAGGGTTCTAGTTTCTGATAGACTTCATAGGCTTGATAGGCTTGTCCCACTGTCACCTGGCCCAAGATAGGAGAGAGTTTCTCCATTGAGCGATCGAGGTCATTCACTGTACCGCGAATTAACCCATAGGCTTGAGGGACATAGATATTGAGCAGAGGATATTTCACCTCGGGATTGTAGGCATGGGCCACGGCGACCACCACCGCCTGGCCCCGTTGCCAGAACTGTTGCCAATCCTCCCAAAAGGGCGGGTCTTGTTGCGTTTCCTGTAAAATCTGGTTGAGAGCTTCTCGCACGGCCTGGGCCGCTTCGGGGTTGTTCTCATGCTCTTGCGCCCCATCACGGCTATCAGTGAGTTGCTGATTAGCGTCAGCGACAGCGGCCTCGATTTGAGCGAGTTGGGGTTTCGTCCATTTGGCCAGAAGCCAACGCCACCCGAGAAGGATAATCAGGAAGATCGCCCAAATCCAACTGAGTCCCCAATGTTGAATTTGCCAGCCTGCCGCGATGAGAATAAACCCCACAATACTGACGAGGGGAATGGCTAACATGGCCCATTGCCAAGCTTTGAATCGTACCATCATCACGTAAACCTGTGAAACAACCTGTGAAAACTCCAGTCTAACTGCCTGATTTTAATGGCCCGAGAGGGAGAGCCTAAACGAATTGATAGGGAACTTCCCAGGAGGCTGGTTGACGGGGATTTCCCCCTAGGAAGGAGGCGGGCCAGACTTCGCCGTCGGGATCGACTTGCAGCCCCTCGTAGCCATGATCCCAGAGGTTAATGATCACCAGTTGTTGGTTCTGATCGATCGCCGCAATGGGAATATCGGCTAAATGAGCGTCGGTCACTTTTAGGGTTTTCAGGTTGTGCAAACCGGGATAGTCGGCTTCCCGCAAGGGGACTAGACTCCAACATTCACCGTCGTCGTCTTCACCCCACCACAGGGTTGTACCGGCGGGAATTTGTTGTTTGATATAAAGTCGGGCGCGATCGCGAATCATCGCTTGCATGGAATCGGTCTTTGAATCAGTCTTTGAATCAGTCATTGCATCAGTCGTTCAATCAGTCATTCAGTCCATCGTCACGGTTTCGAGGTTAACTCAGCAACTGGGTAAATTCATCGGAATCATCGATATCATCGGACACATCAACAGCCAGTTCTTGGTACTTCAGACGAGCAAAGACTCGATACTTGCTAGAAGATTTTGAGTCACCCTCTGATAAATTTTCAACTTCGACCAAACTATATTCTACGTTTTCAGCATGAATTGCAAAGGCGATTTTGAACAATTCAAAAAAGTGAATTACCCACTGACACTCGTCTTCCGGCAAATGTTCGTAGTAGCGAATTAGTTGAGCAATTCGCGTTTCTAAATGAATACGAGAATGGCGACTAATTAAGACCAATTTCAGCAAAATAGCCACTAATGCTAATGGATTTCCACAGGAGAGCATCCAGACAAAAATGGCGGACGGTTCCGTTCCCGTTTCACTAATGAGTGCATCAATTGCCCGATTACAGGTGCGTAAGCGCAGTGATTCATCAACGGGATCGTTGTGCTTATCTACATAGAGTAAATCCAGTCGTTCTGAAAGACGTTGACGCAAGACTTGCGCTAGGTCTTTATCAGACCAAGAAAAGAGTAGATATTTCTGGAGACTGCGCTTAAAGTCTCGGTAGCGTTGGTTTTCGGTTTGTCGTAAAAAGATGTTGGCTAAATTTTCATAGCTGAGACTTCCTCGACGAGCGAGGATCGTCTTGATAATCCGTAGTACTTCATCCCCAAAAATTGTAGGATTCGGATGTTGCTGGTCGTCGTAGCGCACCATTTGGGCGCGGGTGATGTAAATCGCTAAGTCAAATTTGAAACGGTCTTTTAGTCGCTGAGACACGGCGCGGGCGACTTCCCGCTGTTCCATGGGGTTATTGGGGTTAGAGTATTGAGGAACCAGTAAATAGGCGGTGTAGCGATCGCTCCATTTTGCGGCTTCAACTTCCTCAAATTCCCCCTCTTCATATTTGGCGGTAAAGACTTTGAGATCTTGGTAATCTTGACCATCGGTGAAAATCTGTAACCAAGCCCGTACTCGTTGTAAATGGGGGGAGAGAGTTCGCTCGCGAATGGAGGGTTCTTGAAACAGTTGAACGAGCTTGGGAATAAATTTATGTTGTCGATTGGCTTCCCAGTTATTGAAGAGGATGTAACACGACCGTTTAACAGTATGACGAAACCCCGTTTCTTCATTGGCCTCAACTAATTGTTTGAGAGACTGAAAGGCTTCTAAATTCTTGACATTATTGCAGTCAATAAATAAGCCCCGAAACTCTTGTAACACATCTTCAGGAGACCAAGCCCGAACGATCTCAAGTAGATAGTTATAGACAATCTCTTGAGTTTGTTCTTGCAGATGCTCATCCGGGCGGTTTGTGGCAATAAAGGGCGTAGGGCGGTGGTTCGGGCGGCGGTTATCAAACATAGATTCGTTCCCCGATTAACTCAACATGGCGAGGGCGACTTAGCATTCACCTCCCTATTATTCCTTAAATCTAAGAAATCGGGGTCGCCACCGCGACCCCGAAACTCGTTTTTGGTTCTCGTTAGCGGAACATACTACTGACTGAACTGTCTTCGTGGATGCGCCAAATGGTCTCACCTAGGACATTAGCCACGGAAAGAACCTTAAGTTGGTCAAACATCCGTTCTGGAGGAATGGGGATGGTATTGGTGACAATCACTTCTTCAAATACGCCACTTGAGAGCCTCTCCACCGCTGGTGGGGAGAAGACGGCGTGGGTGGCGCAGGCGTACACCTGGCGAGCGCCCTCTTTGCGTAGAAGTCGCGCTCCTTCGCTAATGGTTCCACCGGTGTCAATCATGTCATCAACGAGAACAGCGGTTTTACCCCGCACATCTCCGATGACATTTAAGACTTCAGCGACATTATGAGCTTGGCGACGCTTATCAATAATAGCCAGAGGGGCATCATTGAGTTTTTTGGCAAAGGCTCTCGCTCGTGCAACTCCTCCAACATCGGGTGAAACCACCACAATGTCGTTGAGCTGCTTATTCAACAGATAGTTAATCAGAACGGGAGAACCATAGACATGATCGACGGGGATATCGAAATATCCCTGTATTTGCGCGGAGTGCAAGTCCATAGCCAAGACTCGGTTGGCTCCGGCTTCGACCATTAAGTTAGCAACGAGTTTAGCGGTGATAGATTCTCGTCCAGCGGTTTTGCGGTCAGCGCGAGCATAGCCATAATATGGCAACACGGCGGTCACTTGACGCGCGGAGGCCCGACGACAGGCATCGATGACGATCAGTAACTCCATGAGATGATCGTTCACCGGATGACAGACGGGCTGAATTAAATAGACATCACAGCCTCGGATCGACTCCTGAATCTGCACGTATAGCTCGCCATCGGCGAAGCGCTTGCGTACCATCGGACCGAGATCGATTCCGAGGTAACGGGCCACTTCTTGAGATAGGGGCAGGTTGGCAGACCCAGAGAATAGCCTTAATCGATTGTTATCGACAACAGAGAGTAAGGAAGGCTGAAGCGATAGAGTTGCAGAACGGCTCACAGCGAACCCTCGACGGCACATTAGTTTAAGGCAATATTATCATTGCAACTGCCGATCTGTTCGGGAATTTATCCGGTTTGAGGGATCTTTTTGGGAAAATCCCCGATTGAATCATGCTGAAATACTTTCATAGTCTGGCTTTTAGTCAATTTGGGATTTAATCTTAAGTTGATCGATATTCAGCCAACTCCGGGTCACTCACCCCGATCGCCCCCGAGATCACGCCCTCTCCCCAAAAGCAGTACAATGGATGGGTGACCCTCAGCAAAATTCATCGGTAGGAGCCAGCCTCTCCGCGTCTTATGCTCGTTAGTGATGATTTACTGCTGTATTACCAACGGTGCGATCGGCGGGCATTTTTAGATGTGTTCGGTGACTCGGGCGATCGCGATCCCCTCGATGATTTTTTACTCAAGCTGCGTCAGGATAGTCGCCGTCATCGTCAGGAGGTCTTAGATCAATATGACTATCACCGCCCAGATTGGTCGGGCGATGATTGGTATGGCGCCACTCAGGCGACGTTAGAGTTGATGGAACAGGGGGTTGAGTCAATTTATCGCGGCGTTCTTTCGGCGTCATGGCTTCCGGGGGTTCACCTGATCTCGAAACCCGATTTGTTGGTTCGCCATCCTGGGTCATCTCGCTTTGGAGATTGGATGTATGTTCCCCATGATATTCGCTTCGGAAAACGCCCCAAACTGGACTATCAGATTGTTGGCGCGTTTCATGGGTTAGTGCTATCGCTGCTGCAAGAGGCTTGGCCGGCGACGACGAATCTGGTGTTACGGGGTCGTAAGCCTCATGCGGTGGATTTCCTGAAACGGGTTCCGGAAATGCAGCGACTTCTGTATGAGTGTATTGTTAGCTTGCGCCGATCGCAGACGCCGGAGTTGTTTTTGTCGCGGCAAAAATGCAATCTCTGTCACTGGTATAGTGCCTGTCATCAGGTGGCTGAGTCCCAGCGTCATTTATCTTTGATTCCCGGGGTCACCCCAAGTCGCTACGAGCAGTTGCAGGGAATGGGGATCACGAGCTTGGCGGCTCTGGCTCACGCACCGCGATCGCAGTTAAAGATGGCGTTCGGGGCTGAGGCGGGAAACCAACTGGCTCAACAGGCCATCGCCTCCTATGAACAACAGCCCCTGTTGCGAGATGGGGCGATGGCTCATCTGCTGCAATCTCCGGGAAATGGTTGGTTAGGAGTTCCCCAGACGGCGATCGAAATTCATTTTGATATTGAAGCGGAACCCGATTTAGATTTAGATTTTCTACTCGGGGCGTTAGTTATTGATCATCGGCATCAAAGCCAAACCTATTATGGATTTATGGCAAAAACTCCCGACGAAGAGGAGGAAATTTGGCTGCAATTTTTAGGGCTGATGGAATCCTATCCTGAAGCGTTAATCTTTCATTTTTGTGACTACGAAGTTAAAACAATTCAACGTCTGGCTCGCCTCTACAAAACCCCCAGACATCGCTATCAAGCCCTTGTTGATCGTTGCGTAGATATTCATTGGTGGGTCACTCACTCAACCGTTCTCCCTGTTGAAAGTTACGCCCTCAAACCCATCGCTCGCTGGCTCGGTTTCCAGTGGCGCAACCCTCAAGCTAATGGCGCACAATGTATTTGTTGGTACAATGAATGGCTCGATGATCGAGATCCCAACTGCTTAGCGTCGATTCTTGAGTATAACGAGGATGATTGTCGCGCAACCTATGAGCTTAAAACTTGGCTAACTCGGTTTCTCAAGCCTTACTATTTCGGCGCGATTGGTCAAAGTTTAGCGGTTAACTAACTCGTCACTTATCATTGATAGTTAATCAGTTACACTCTGTGCTTATTGATTGAAGATGAGCGGGAATCGATGACTCAGCCCCGATTCAGACGCGATCGCAGACCCTCCTCGAACGCCGCTCAGACGTTTTGAGTAGAGGATGTGATTTTGATCATACCCAGCTTTTGACTTCAACCATACCATAGATGATAGACCCTGGTCTTACTATATCGGTCTGCTCCGTTACACCCGCTCTTAGGGACATGGTAAACTACCGCATTTTCTGCTCCGATTCCACCGACTCGATCCCCGATATCGAGTATTTCCAAACTATGTCCGATTCAATTGACCAACAACCCTCCCCAGATCCAGTTTCGGAAACATTAATCCAAGATATCTCCTGGGAAGTTCTTGTCAAACTTATTACTAGCACCGCCGCCGTTACGGGACGAGACTACTACCCAGTCTTGGCTAAACAGCTCACCGCCGCCCTTGATGTCAAATATGTTATTATCGGTGAGATTTGCCAATGGGATGGCGATCGACCTCAACGAGTGCGATCGCTATGTTTCTGGAACGGTCAAGGAATCATCGATAACTTTGAGTATGATCTAAACTGCACCCCTTGCGGCCAACTTCTAGAACAGGCCAGTCAGGTTGGTGAGGATATGAACTTATGTTGGTTTCCTGACAATGTGCAAGAGTACTTTCCCGATGATATTGATCTGGTCAAACTTCAGGCACAATCCTATTTGGGGGTAGCATTACTAGACCCTGAAACTCGTCAACCGATTGGTCATATCTGCATTTTAGATGACCGTCCTATCTCAGAAAAAAAACGAAATCAAGCTGAAATTTTCCTCAGTGTCTTAGCAACACGAACCGTGGCGGAACTGAAGCGAGAACAAGCAGAACGGCGGGAAAGAGAGAAAATAAAACAACTTGAATCTGCTTTAGCTGAGTTACAGTACACGCAGTCAAAATTAGTCCAAATCGAGAAAATATCTAGTTTAGGGCAGTTAGTCGCTGGGGTCGCTCATGAAATCAATAATCCCCTCGGTTGTATCACCGGAAATCTGGTTCATACCGCTGATTATGCTGCCGATCTTCTCGAACATTTGAGTTTATATCAACAGCATTATAGTCAGACTCCCCCTGAACTCAGTGAACATGCTGAGGATATTGATATTGATTACCTCAAAGAAGATTTCCCGCTGATTGTCGATTCGATGAAAGTCAGTGTCGATCGCATCCAGGAAATTGTCTCCTCCCTACGTCAATTCTCACGGCTTGATGCTGAAGAAACTCTCTGTGACGTTCATGAAGGTCTCGAAAGCACACTCGTTGTCCTGCGACATCGCCTCAAAGCCAATTCCGAACGACCTAAAATTCAGGTCATAAAGGAGTATAGTGAACTGCCTAAAATTCCAGCCCGGCCTGGACAACTGAATCAGGTGTTTATGAATCTCCTTAGCAATGCCATTGATGCGGTCGAAGAGAAAAATCAAGGCTTAAGTTATAGTCAGATTGAGGAAAATCCCAATATCATCGCCATTCGCACTCAATATTTGCAAGATGACGAAGGCGATCGCATTGCGATTTGCATCGCTGATAATGGTGCGGGGATTCCTCTCGATGTCCAATCGCGCTTGTTTGAAACCTTTTTTACCACCAAAGAAGGAGAACGAGGAACCGGCTTGGGTTTATCCCTAAGCCGGCAAATTATTGCTGAAAATCATGGGGGGAGCCTTACTTTTGATTCCACCCCCAATCAAGGAACAGAATTTATCATCGAACTCCCCGTTTCCCCGGTTGACAACCTGGGATAACCGAGTGCGTCTTACGTTTGTTGCAATGGCTTCAGATAACCCACCCCTGCCCCTCCCAAGAGGGGATTTTCCAGGGGATTTTTCGACGATTTCCCCTTCACCTGGGGGCACGATCGCACGGGGTGGGTTCAAACTTGCTTAACACTCAGAGGCACCGGGATAACCTTCATGGCTTGCAGGTTTCTGCTTATTGTCTAGCCTTGAATGTCCAGCCTTGAATGTCCAGCCTTGAATGTCCAGCCTTGAAGATCTAGCCTTGAATCGCCTGATCGAGTCGTTGCTGATCCAAGCCTCGGGCGTTGAGAATTAGCCAAGATTGGATTAAATCCGGTCCCTGTACCGCTCCTGTTAAAGCGGCTCGCAGCGACTTCATCACCAGGCCTTTCTTCACCTTTAGCTCCTTCGTCACCTGTTTGATAATGTCCTTGGCTGTCGCTTCCGTTAACGCCTCAGACTCCGCCAACTTCTCACGCACAGCGGCCAGGGTTTCCGGGACTTGGTCCATCGCAAGCTGCTGTTGAGCCTTGTCGTCATACTCAACAGACTCGACAAATAGGGGACGGCTCATCTCTACAGCGTCAGGGAGAACCGTTAAACTGGCTCCCACCACCGCCGCAACTTGTAATAACCAAGGGCGATCGCCCTCTACATCAAACGTATACCCCGCCTCTTGCCAATAGGGGATCAATTGCTCTAACAGGGTTTCTGGGGATAACTCATGTAATACCTGACTGTTGAGCCAATTGAGTTTATCCCAGTCAAAGCGCGCACCGGCTTTGTTGACTCGTGCAAAATCAAACTGCTTCGCTGCGTCCTCTAAGGTAAAGCGTTCTTGAGCATCCGGCGGCGACCAGCCTAACAAGGCCATGTAATTGGCCAAGGCTTCGGCGGTGTAGCCTAATTGCTGAAAATCATTGACCGCTGTGGCCCCATCTCGTTTCGAGAGTTTTTGACCATTGGGGTTGAGAATCAGCGGCGTATGGGCAAACTTGGGAACCGGCTGCTCCAAGGCTTCATAGAGTAGAATCTGCTTGGCGGTATTGGCGATGTGGTCTTCGCCTCGGATGACATGGCTAATGTTCATGTCCACGTCGTCAACCACCACCGCCAGATTGTAGAGGGGTTGGCCAATGTCGCCGGGTTTCGCGGCCCGGGCGATCGCCATATCACCGCCGAGATCTCGTCCGGCCCAGGTTAAGGTTCCCCGTACCAGGTCATCCCAAACAATGGGGCGATCGTCGTCGATTTTGAAGCGAATCACGGCGGTGCGTCCTTCGGCTTCATAGGCCTGTTGTTGGTCTGGAGTCAGATCCCGATGGCGATTGTCATAGCGAGGCGCTTGTTTTTTGGCTTTTTGCTCCTCGCGCATGGCCTCAAGTTCTTCGGGGGTGCAGTAGCAGCGATAGGCTAATCCCTTGTCTAAGAGGGTTTGCACCGTTTGACGATACAAGTCCAAGCGTTGGGATTGGTAAAACGGCCCTTCATCCCAGTCAAGTCCTAACCAGTGCAAGCCACTGAGAATATTCTCGGTAAATTCGGGTTTAGAGCGTTCGGTATCTGTGTCCTCAATACGGAGAATGAATTGGCCGCCGTGATGTTTGGCGAACAGCCAGTTAAAGACAGCAGTACGGGCCGTACCAATATGTAGGTTTCCGGTGGGACTCGGCGCTAGGCGAACTCGAATAGACATAGGTTAAGGGAACAGGGAACAGGGAACAGGGAACAGGGAACAGGGAATAGGGAATAGGGAATAGGGAATAGTGAATAGTGAATAGTGAATAGGGAATAGGGAACGGGGAAGAAACCACCCCTAGCCCTTCCTAGGAGGGGACAGACGTTGGGGTGTACCGTGGTCGGTGAGCGATCGCCGAGCTGTGGTCGCCCTCTTCAGGCAATCGGCAACAGGCAGTCGGCAATCGGGGGACATTCGTCCCTTAGAATGACAAAAGGGGCAAGGTTTACGCCTTACCCCTTCTGTATTTAACGGGACTGACGGGACTCGAACCCGCAACTTCCGCCGTGACAGGGCGGTGCTCTAACCAATTGAACTACAGTCCCTTGTTTCGAGCGTGATATCTATCATGCCCTAATTTTGGGGACTTGTCAACCCCTTTTCCCAACTTTTTTGGGGGAGGCGGCTCACGGTTGGCTCATCGCCTGGCTAAGGGAAGGGGCCAGGGGCTTTCCGGCTGACTGATGTCCACATTACAATAGTTTGGGTTGTCTAGGATTTTCTGTCAAATGTTCCAACTTCAGGTACGAGCGACGGCGTGATTGAAGCGAAAGTGCACGGTGCGTTACGAGATTTTTTGCGCGTCTCGGGGGGCGATCGCTGGCCCCATCATTTAACGATGGCCCGGCTCGTGGCGCGGGCCTTGCGGTTGGGGCGCGATGCGCTGATTCAAACGGGGGTGTTTCCTAATTCCTCGCAACGCTATGCCCTCAGTTATCTGATGCCGATTCTCATGTCGCCCACGGCCGTGGTGTTGGTGGCTTCCTCTCAGGTGCGACGACAGTTGCAAGAACGGGATATCCCCGACTTACAGGGCTGGTTAGGCTCCGAGAAGCCAATCCTAGAGGGCGATCGCCTCGATCGCGACTTTGACGGGCTATTGCTCACCTCCCCTGAAGCCTGGTTACGCGATCGCCTCGGTGGGGGCAGTGACTTTCGCGATGGAGTTCCCACTCTCATTGATGGGGCCGATGACTGGGAACGTTGGATTCAGAACAGTTTAACCGTAGCCATCTCCCCCGAAGATTGGTTCGATTGGATTACCGCCTCAGCCCAACAGAGCGCCAAGATTCGTGATGTGCAATTGACTCTCGTGCAAGGGAGTTTAGCTCGCCCCGATAACCCCTATCAGGCTCACCTAATTGACCAAGACGACCAAGCCGCCTTAAGTCAACTTCACCCCGATGCCGAAATGCCGCCAGCCTGGCGAGAGTTTTGGGAGTCGTGGCGATCGCACCCCGGAGCGGTGTGGGCCAAACTCAATCGTCATCAGGGACAACTCTGGCTCTACCATTCCCCCGTCGATATCAGTAAAATCCTGGCCCCACTTTGGCAGCGTCAACCTATGGTGTGGGTTGGCGGGGCCTTGGACTTAGACCGCGATGCCCTGGCCTTTCGGGAACGGTTGGGTTTAGGAGAGATGACCTGTGTTAAATTCAACCCCGATCGCCATCATCTCCATCTCTATGCCCCTGAACGGCTGCCATTACCCAATACCCCGGAATACAAGGCGGCGTTATTACGAGAACTCCATGAGCTGATTCGCATTGGTAGTTCCGCTGACACCGCAGCAGGACTGATTACCATCATTGTCGGTGATGTTCCCCTGCGGGCGATCGTAGCGGCTCAACTGGCGGCGGATTTTGGCTCTCGGGTACGGGTCGAACAGACGGACTTAGCGGAAAATGGCATTCTCATTAGCGGCTGGTCCTTCTGGCGAGACCACCAAGGAGAGTTACCAGCCAGCAAACTACTGGCCATCGCCACTCTACCCTTTCCCTCCCTCGAAGATCCCTACGTGGCCGCCGAGGTGGCCCATTACAAACAACACCGACAGGACTGGTTTCGTCTTTATTTGCTACCGACGGCCCTAAGAGAGTTACAACGGGCGATCGCCCCCCTTCGAGAAGTGCAAGGAACCGTCGTCTTGCTCGATGTACGGGCCATCTATCGCAGTTATGGTAAACAATTTTTTGCCGCCCTCAGTCCCTACGCTCGGGTGAACTCACCGGAGGTGGGTTTATTTGAGACCTAGCCAAAATCCAGAGGCTATCATTGGCCATCCACAATGTACCCGTCAGGATCAACGGTTAACTTGGCCATGACCAAACTGATTATCCAAATCCCCTGCTACAACGAGGAAGCCACTCTCGGTGTCGCCTTAACGGCCCTACCGCGAGAGATTCCGGGGGTCGATGTTGTCGAATGGCTCATTATCAATGATGGCAGCGTTGATCAGACTGTTGATGTTGCCAAAGCCTGCGGCGTTGATCACATTGTCGGTTTTGACCGCAACCGAGGCTTAGCTAAGGCCTTTATGGCTGGTCTTGATGCCTCTCTCAAGGCGGGGGCAGATATTATCGTCAACACCGATGCCGATAATCAATACTGTGCCGATGATATCCCCAAGCTAATTCAGCCCATCCTCCAAGGTCATGCAGACATGGTAGTGGGAGCGCGTCCTATTGAGGAGATTCAACATTTTTCCCCCCTCAAGAAAGTTTTGCAACGGTTGGGGAGTTGGGTGGTTCGTCTGGCCAGTAACACCCATATTCCTGACGCTCCCAGTGGCTTTCGCGCCTATAGCCGCGAGGCGGCGATTCGCCTTAATGTCTTTAATGAATATACTTACACTCTCGAAACCATTATTCAGGCGGGACAAGAGGGAATGTCCGTGACCTCTGTTCCCATTCGCACCAATGGCTATCTCCGACCTTCACGCCTGGTTAAAAGTATTCCGGCGTATATCCAACGGTCAATTTTTACGATTATTCGGATTTTCATGACCTATCGGCCTCTACGGTTTTTTGCCGTTTTGGGGACGATCCCGATGGGGTTGGGGGTGTTACTCTGTATTCGTTGGTTGCTGTTGTTTAGCTTTGGCGATCCAACGCGATCGCGCACCCCGAGTTTAATCCTGGCAACGATCCTGATTCTGATTGGCTTTCAACTCTGGATGTTTGGGGCGATCGCCGATGTCATGGCCGTCAACCGTAAAATGCTCGGAGATGTCCAGCAACGGTTACGACGGGCTGAATACGACAAGTATCGCCATTGAGGGGAAACCTCTCGGGACACCTCTGTGTCAAAAGGAGGGTTTCGGTTTTACCCCCGAAGTTTTCGGTTTGCCCGACCTCAAGACTACCCAGTTAAAACCGTATGCTGAAGAGAGTGGGGTCTCCCCTAACTCCCCCTCCTGTTCCGCCTCCCGTTCTCCCCAAGCGAGTGATTATGATAGCCAATCGCCCCAAATCTCCCCTAAAAATCATCAAAAAAACCATCGCCGGAGTCCTGATCGTATCGGGGATTCCGGTGGTCCTTTGGTCCGCCTTCCATCTCGGAGGGGTCAGTGCTTGGGAGCGAGAGTTGGCCCTGATTCTGTTGACCTTGGTGGGACTTCCACCGACGGCGATCGGCAGTTGGCTACTCTGGACGGTGGCGCAACAGTCGAAGCAAGAACAACTTGAGGCCCAACGCTGTCGCGCTGAACAATTACAAAGTACCTTTTTTCGCATGATTGTCGAAGGAGATGGGGCCATCACGCCTCTGGAGTTTTCTATGGCGACTCAGTTATCGGGCCAAGAGGCGAAAGCGTTTCTCGATGGCTGTGCGAAAGACTATGATGGCGCGTTTGATGTGACCTATGAGGGGAATATCATTTACCGCTTTGATATTCAACGGAAACAGCTTGGCAAGGGTGAGGGTTAGTTAACAGCATCTAATTTATTTACATTTACTCACAAACACTAACAGCATA
>OFEU01000378.1_pt1 | contig 27824 bp, 31 predicted proteins | sample 1521221 | NCBI WGS metagenome assembly OFEU01 (sample SAMN03766357, study PRJEB24113) | microbial mat metagenome | isolation source: enrichment culture HLUCC-O from microbial mat sample contains cyanobacterium... | reverse complement strand
CTATTCCCTATTCCCTATTCCCTATTCCCTATTCCCTATTCCCTATTCCCTATTCACTATTCACTATTCACTATTCACTATGATCCCCTCCCCGATCTGTTCTTTTATTATTGTGAATTATAACGGCGTTCACTATCTCAACTCCTGTCTTAGCGCCGTTTATGAGTTAGATTATCCGCGCGATCGCCTCGACGTGATTCTCGTCGATAATGGCTCTCAGGATGACTCTCTAGCGGTTGTCGAACAAGACTTTCCCGAGGTTCGCATTTTTTGCAATCACCGCAACAACTTCGCCGGGGCGTTGAACCTAGGTATTCAAAAAGCCAAAGGCGAGTATATTGCTTTTTTAAACAACGACGCTCAACTGCATCGGGATTGGTTAAAAGCACTGTTACCCGCCTTTCAAGCCTCGAATAAAACAGGGGCAAAAATTGGCGCTGTAGCCGGTAAAATTCGCTTTTTGGATGGACGTATCAATAGCGTCGGTCATCGTCGTCTGAGGAACCATTACTGGGCGGATATTGGTTATGGGGAAGCCGATCGCGGTCAGTATGATAACGCCAAAGAGGTGGAGGGACTCTGTTGGGCGGCGACCCTATTTCAACGGGATTGTTTGCACGATGTGGGAGAAATCGATGAAGATTTTGTCATGTATTTTGAGGATGTAGAATACTCAAAACGTTGTCGCGATCGCGGTTGGACATTTCGCTATATTCCCGAGGCGATCGTTGATCACCAAGTGGGTGGATCGAGTACCGGGTCAGTTTTAACCGAGTATTTCTGCAACCGCAATCGCTTTTTGTATTTAGCAAAACATGAACCGGAACAGTTAATCAATGCTCTCCCTTCCTCAGTTTTTTGGATTGAGCAACACTATGACTTACTCTATGATTGCCTACCTATTATTTTTCAGAAATTACTCGAAGAAAATAGTAATAATATCGTCAATTCTGTTTTGCCGAAACTTTGTCAAACCCTGAAAAAAATCTATGGCGCTCGGGATATCGACAAGCTTTTAGCTAGGCTCGAAGTTATCTTAAACTACCGCAAACCAACCCTAGCAATTTACGACAACGCACTTCATTTTATTGGCGGTGGACAACGCTATTTAGCCACACTCGCCTCGATTTTACAAAATAGATTTGACATTACCCTAATTGGCGATCGCCCCGTCACCCGAGAACAACTTGAAACCTGGTATGGACTAGACTTATCCCATTGTCACATTCGCATCATTCCCCTACCATTTTTCGACAAACGCGGTTCAGATATCATTGACGCAACTTGGGTAACAGCCGAAACCCCAAACCCATTCGATGCGATCTCACTCGCCAGTAAAGAGTATGACGTTTTTATCAACGCCAACCAAGTCACAAAAGTGACCCCCTTGTCACCCATTTCTATCTTCATGTGTCATTTCCCAGACACTCATCGCGAAGCCTATTTCGCCGTCGATCGCTATAGTTTACTCATCGCCAATAGTCAGTACACCCAGCAATGGATTCGCAAACGTTGGCGCTTAAATCCCACCACCTTACTCTATCCTCCCGTACAGATGCAGCCGCCAGAGTTGCCCAAAGATAAAGAAACCCTAATTTTATCCGTGGGGCGCTTTGAACCGGGGGGAACCAAGAAACAGCAAGAGATGATACAAGCCTTTCAACGACTCTATGCAGCCCATCCCCAAGTGATGCAGGGGTGGCGACTGGTTTTAGTCGGAGGAAGTGCCAAGAAAAATAGTTACTTGCAAGGGTTAAAACAACAAATCAAACAAGCAGAACTTCCCGTTGACTTGGAAACAAATGTCTCTCTGGAACGATTACAGACCCTTTATCAAAAAGCGGCGATTTTTTGGCATTTATGTGGCTTAGACGAAACCCATCCCGAACGCTTTGAACATTTTGGCATGGCGACAGTCGAAGCGATGCAAAATGGCTGTATTCCGGTAGTGTTTCGGGGTGGGGGACAGCCGGAAATTGTGGACGAGGAATCGGGGGTTTTGGTGGACTCTCTGGACGAGTTGGTGCAACAGACCTATGATCTCTGTTGTCAACGGGAGGGGCAACCCGAAGCCTGGGCGGGTCGACAAGGGGCGGCGCAACGGCGGGGCGCCTGTTTTGATGGTGAACGCTTTAAGGAGGGGGTGTTGCGCCTTTTTGAGACCATTGAGGCGGAATATGGCCAGGTGACATTGCCCAATCCGGCGGATGTAGCCAAGCGGCCGACGTTATTGCGGGAATTGCGGGAATTGTAAGGTGGTTCCCTTGTGGACGGTGAAAGTCAGGGATTAGGATGGAGTCTATCGTGAATGGGCTGGTTCTGAACCTGGAGTGGGCGAGATGACGATGAAGTCAGTGACAATTTATACAGATGGCGCTTGTAGTGGTAATCCTGGCCCCGGCGGCTATGGAACGGTTCTCATGTATCGGGATTTCCGTAAGGAACTCTCGGGAGGTTTCCGACGCACAACTAACAATCGCATGGAGATGATGGCGGCGATTGTGGGTTTGAAGTTGCTGAAACAGGCTTGTCAGGTGACGCTGTATTCCGATTCTAAGTATATTGTGGATGCGATGCGTCAGGGTTGGGCTAAACGCTGGAAGGCCAAGGGATGGTGGCGCAATAAGAAGGAACGGGCTAAAAATCCCGATCTTTGGCAGGAATTATTGCAGTTGTGTGAGTTCCATCAGGTGGAGTTTGTTTGGGTGAAAGGCCATGCGGGAAACAAGGAGAATGAATGTTGCGATCGCCTGGCGGTAGCCGCCTCCAAAGAAGCCGATTTACCCATCGATGAAGGTTTTGAACGGGGAGAAGCCTAGGCTTGAGGGAGAATGGTGAGGTATCTGAATCCAACCTTGACAATTCGCGATCGCCAGTTCCGTTGGGGCGATCGCACCTATATTATGGGAGTGCTGAATGTCACGCCTGATAGTTTCAGCGATGGCGGAGAGTTCGTCTCCCTACAAAACGCCCTCAACCAAGCCCAACATCTGGAAACCTCGGGGGCTGATATTCTCGATATTGGCGGCCAATCGACTCGGCCTGGGGCGGAAGAGGTGTCTCCCGAAGAGGAAATGAAACGGGTGATTCCGCTGATTGAGGCCCTGCGATCGCGCTCAAATTGCCCCATTTCCGTCGATACCTATCGGGCCAGCGTCGCAGCGGCGGCCTTAGATGTAGGAGCTGATATCATCAATGATGTCAGTGGCGGAACCGCCGATCCTGAGATGTTACCCCTCATTGGAGAACGTCAGGTTCCCGCTATCCTCATGCATATGCGGGGAACCCCCAAAACCATGCAATCTCTAACCCAGTATGAGGATGTGGTGGCCGAGGTGGTCGAGAAACTGCAACAACATCTCTATGCGGCGATCGCCTGTGGTGTCTCTCCAAAGCAGTTAATTCTCGATCCTGGGATTGGCTTCGCTAAAACTCAGGACCAAAATCTACGCCTCTTACGGGAACTCCCTCAATTCCAACAATTAGGCTATCCCCTCTTACTCGGCGTCTCCCGCAAAAGTTTTATTGGCCGGATTCTCGATCGCCGTGATCCCAAGGATCGCGTCTGGGGAACAGCCGCAGCCTGTACAGCGGCCATCGCCGCTGGGGCGGACATTCTCAGGGTTCACGATCTCCCGGCCATGTCCGATGTGGCCCGAGTCGCCGATGTTCTCTGGCGCGGCGACTTGTCCCCAATTGAGGGTAGCCGTCCCTGAAAAAAGATGCCGCTGGAACCAGAATGTGGCAAAATTTGTAACAACTGTCCACCACCAACCAGCCGATGACCCGCAATGGCAATTCCGTTGATTTCTCTGCGATCGCCTATTGGCGTTATGTTGTAGGGATTCTGGTGGCGTTGTTTGCCATTCCGGCCCTGTTACAAGGGGCGATGGCCTTCTGTCGCGCCTTCTTTGCCACCCTGACGACGATGCTGCTGGCGGTGAACGTCGTCATCTTTGGGGCGATCGCCGCCGGAGTTGGCCTATTTTTCTGGCAACGAGAACGCCAACTGGCCTCAGCCGAAGATTCTCATGCAACCGTCGAGGCTAACTCGACTAACGCCCCTGGCCTGCAACAGCCTTCCCAAGCAGCAATTGACCCCCATCTCGAACAGCAGCAGCCTCCTAACTTACCCGCATCACGCCAGAGTACAGCCGGCGATCGTCAACCCGCCAGAGAACAAACACCCGCAACCGTCAATCGGGACGTTCAAGATCTCAATGCCGTCAAGGCTACAGTTGAACAACCTCAGACGAACGCGGTATCGAACTCAACCCCCAGCGAACCTCGCCAATCCCTAATTCAAGCACAACTTGCCCGCCGCTTGCAGGTGAGTTCTAGTACCATTGGTAAACGCAAACATAAACCTGATTTTAGTGATTGGGCGCAAACTAAAGATCCAGAAGGTCTGTTGTGGCAGTACTGTAGTGACAGCAAGGAATTTTTCGCCTCACATCGCCCAACCTAGGCCGGCGACGGGATTGGGGATTGGTTCCCCAAGTCTCAACATCCGTCCTGATGTACGTTTTAGTTGTTAACCCGTTTTGACCGAAGCTTTGGATCGATCCACCCTATCTGCCCTCAACCGCGCGATCGAGCGTCATAATCCCTTTATCGGGTTAGCCACCCTAGAAGAAGCCGATCTCTGGCGCGGTAATCTCCCTGACTGTCCATCGCCTCACCGCAGCGCCATGGCGTTGGTACAATCGGCCTTGGCGGAAATTGAGCGCGGTAAGCGTGTCTGTTCCCTGGTCATTCTCGGGGAGATGGGAACCGGTAAAACTCATTTTCTGGCCCAAGTTTGGCGAAAACTCCAGCGTAGTGGCGAAGCGGCGTTTATTTATATAGACCTTCAGCAGTTTCAAGATAGCACGACCGTTCGTCAGGTGTTGCTGGCGGCGATCGCCCAAAGCCTAACTCGAAAAGGGGCTTCGGGGTTCATGCAATGGCAGGAACTCGCCAGCGCCCTAGCCACCCACGCCCTGGAAAGTCTCGATACGCAAGTGAAGGAGTTAACGCCGGAGATGGCGGTACGGCGGCTACGGGGACAGCCTCAAGAACGTAATCGCCATTGGGTCGATCGCGTCGCGGAGGGCTTCTTTAAGCTGCGCCCGGATATTGGCGATCCTGATGTCGTCCGGGCCATTTTATGGACCCTAGCCCCCGCCCAGGCCCCCTTCGCCCGTAAATGGCTGGCTGGGCGATCGCTGGCCCCCTGGAAACTCGATGAACTCGGGCTTCCTCAACGTCAGGGGGAAAGTCGCGAAAGTCGGGCGGCGGAATTGCTAGAGGAAATTTTACAAGTCTTGGGGGATTGGAAACCCCTGGTGGTGGCCTTCGATCGCCTCGATGGAGAGGAGTTGGATGAAACCGACGAAGACGCCCTCGAAGATGAATGGGATATGCGGGTTCCCGTTGGGGCTATGGTGCGTCTCTCTCAGAGTTTGCGGGCGCTGCGTTGCACTCATGGAACCGTGTTGTTGAGTGTGATGGACCCCGAAACCTGGGATCGCATTGTACAGCCGATGTTGGGGCGCATGACTCGCCATTTGAGCGATCGCGCCGATCCCATTGAACTCCCCGAAACTGATGAAACGGTCGTCCGGGCGGTGATTCGGGCTTGGTTACGCAAGTTCTATCACGATCGCAAGTTGGTTCCGCCCTCGCCTCTATATCCCTTTGATGACTCGCAATTGAAGGCCCTAGCGCGGGAAGGGTCGGATCTTCATGATGCCATTGAATGGTGTGCCGAGAACTTTCGCCCGGTGGAAAATGACCCCCTCGAACGGGTGACGCAGGCCTTTGAACGCAGTTTAGCCCAAGTGCAAGACTTAGGCGACATGACTGAGGCGGCGGTGGTTGAGGCGATCGGCTTAGGCTTCGAGAGTTTAGTGGGAACCACCGTCGAAGGGGTAGAAATTCGTGGCGTGGAACAGCGCGTTTCGGGGAAATCCCAGCGGCGTAAAACCATTGATTTGAAGATTATCGGGAGCGAACGGGGCCAGGATCTGCGCATTGGGGTGATGGTGGTGTTCGATGAACGGGGACAACGGGTGGGAAATCGCCTGCGAACGCTCTGTAATTTTGAGGAGTTTGGCTTGACGCGAGGCGTTTTAGTCCGTCCCTTTGTCCGAGAGATTCCCTCGACTTGGAAGGCGCGAGAATGGATTAGTTGCTTGGAAGCCAGCGGCGGGGGTTGGCTGGATTTATCCTTGGAGGCGATCGCCCCCCTGCTGGCGTTGACTGAGATCATCGCCCAACGACAGGAATGGGGACTCTCGAAATCGCGGATCTTAAGTTTCGCCAATGGTAAGGGGTTGGCGACGGGAAATCCCCTCATTCGCCAACTGTTACGTCCCTCGAACCCCGAGGCGATCGCCCCGACTCCGAAACCCGATGGAACCCCCGATTCTCGCTATTCCTCCCAGCAGCAGTCAAGCGATATTGAACGCTAGAGGGGCTAAGCCTGGCCGAGTTAACGTCGTTAAGCCGGAAAAATTCTTAACGCAAGCCGCATCTTCTCCAGGACGATGCTAAAATACGGCTGCAACGTTCCATCATCCTTGTTTGTTGTTGATTGTCCCCAATTTACGGCTATAAACGCTTCGACTAAAGCTCATGTTAGAAAATCGTGACTATACGTTAATTGTTGACCGCAGCGGTAGTATGTCGGAACAAGACCAAGCTGGGGGGAAAAGCCGCTGGGACGTGGTCAAAAATTCGGCGATCGCTCTGGCTGAAAAATGCGAGGAATATGATCCTGACGGCATTACCGTCTATCTCTTTTCCAGCCGTTTCCGTCGCTATGATAATGTCAATGCTGACAAAGTTCGGAAAATTTTTGAAGACAATACCCCCGTTGGCAAAACCGCATTAGCCGCCGTTTTAGACGATGCCCTAACGAATTACTTTGAGCGCAAAGCGGCGGGAACCAGTCAGCCTAACGGTGAAATTATGCTGGTGATTACCGATGGAGAACCGGACAATCGCAAGGATGTCATTAAACTCCTCATTGAAGCCTCTAAGAAAATTGATCGCGACGAAGAACTGGGGATTTCCTTTATTCAAGTGGGTCATGATCCCAAAGTTCGGGAATTTCTTAAAGCCCTCGATGACCAACTTTTAGAAACTGGGGCTGCCTTCGATATTGTTGATACAATTACCCTGGAAGATATGGAAGGAAAATCTCTTTCTGATGTCCTTCTCAATGCTATTTTAGATTAACGTCCCCATGACCGGAGCAACTGCTACCTTACTATTATCTTGCCCTGATCAACAGGGACTGGTTGCCAAAATTGCCAATTTTATCTATTCTAATGGTGGTAACATTATTCATGCCGATCACCATACGGATTTTAATGCGGGCTTGTTTTTAAGTCGCATTGAATGGCAATTAGATGGGTTTAATCTCCCCCGTGATATCATCGATCGCGCCTTTGCTGCGGTGGGAAAACCCCTCAACGCCACCTGGGAACTACATTTTTCTGATGAACGCCAGCGGTTGGCAATTTGGGTGACGAAACAAGACCACTGTTTACTCGATCTCCTCTGGCGACAAAATGCTAAAGAACTTCCGGCAGAAGTTCCTTTAATTATTAGTAATCATCCAGATTTGGGGGCGATCGCCGAGCAATTCGGCCTTGATTTTTACCACATTCCGGTCACAAAAGCAAGTAAAAAAGACGCAGAAGCCCAACAATTAGAACTGTTGCGTCAGTATGACATTGACCTAGTGGTGTTAGCCAAATATATGCAGGTGGTGAGTTCGGACTTTATTAGCCAATTCCCCAAAATCATCAATATCCACCATTCTTTTTTACCCGCATTTCCCGGCGCACGACCCTATCATCGCGCCTATGAACGAGGGGTTAAAATCATTGGTGCAACGGCCCATTATGTGACCCAGGATCTCGATGAAGGACCGATTATTGAGCAAGACGTGGCCCGAGTCAGTCACCGAGACTTAACCCCAGACTTGATTCGTAAAGGGAAAGACTTAGAACGAATGGTGTTAGCCCGGGCCGTGCGATCGCATCTCCAGCATCGAGTTCTCGCCTACAACAACCGCACCGTCGTCTTTTCCTAAGTCCCGTCGTGAACGCCCAACGTTAAACCCCAACTTGTTCAAGGAGGGGTTGCATCGTCTCCCAGGTGAGGCCTTGCTGGATATAGCGAGGCTGATCCGGGAGATAGGGACTCATTAAGCGGTCAATTTGCTGAATTTGGGCGTTATCGGGCAACACCGGCACATCGGGGTCAGCTGCCGTTGGCCGCATCAGGGAGCTAGAAAACCCCTTAAATACCAGAACCTCGTCCGTTTCATCGTCCCATTGGGCCAACACCCGCAAGACTTCATCGGGACATTTGAGTGTGTATTGTTCCAAACGTGCGATCGCAGTCATGATACCAGTCTCAATGACGTTAGCGTTTCAATTATGCGTAATGACCCGGCGATTATCCCATCGCCGAACGTCCTTGTTTACCCAAACGAACAAAGGCAAAATAGAGCAAACAGAGGACATAGGCCACTAAGCCAACAATACCGAGAAACCCCAAAATGTCCGGTGACGCATTGGCGTGGAACATGGCTTGATAGCCCCAGGGGGCCTCTAACCAAACCCGACAACTCATGGTTGAGAGAACCTCCTCCCGAGAGAGGGTTGCACAGGAGAACGCCGGGAGTTGAAACAGAACCCCAATTAAACAGTAAACCGTCATCGCCCAACGCCAGGAGGTGAGAACCCATTTCAGGGGTTTACGGGGTGCATCATCGATTTCATCATTCAAATCTGCCCAAAACCAGAGTGCAATGGGGATGAGGATGCGGGCCAGTCCGCCTGTTAGAAAACTAATGGGAAGGGAGGCGATGGCTAAATACACCGTAATGGCCAGCAAACTCGCCACTCGCCAGTAGATAGTAAGTAACCGCTGAATCGCCTCAAATTTCTGGACGAAGGCCCAAATCAGGAGAATCAGAGGCAAAATGACCGTAAACACAACGGCGAGGCGGTAATCAAGCCAGACGAGAGATTGGAGGGTGGAGTCGTTGAACATGGTTTGAAGAAGGCAAAAGGCAAGAGGCAAGAGGCAAAAGGGGGAAGACGGAAACACCGGAACAGGTAAACCACCATCAAATATGACTTACTCGTCACTGTCGATTCTTAATTGTAAGGAGCCAGACAGATTGAGAACGCCCTGGGTACAGGTTAAGGCCTCGATGGATACCGTAGCATCTAAGGGAATCTCGCGGCAGGGGAAGGTTTGGGCCTCGTCGTCTCGCCGCAGTTGGGGCGTATCAAGGTAAATCTGAGTTCCTTTGTCGTCGGCGATCGCCTTGAGACCAACATTGAGATGGTAGCCTGGGGGGGATGATATGAACAGATGGAGGCGATCGCCCGTTAGTTGAATCGTTGCCCCCGTTAGGTCAATATCAGCCGGTAAAATCCCTGTAAACACCTCAAAAATGGCATTTTGGAGGAGAGGCGAGGCCAGAGAAGCCGTGAGATCGTCTTCCTGAAGTTGTACCGCTAGTTGTACCGGAACCGGTTGCAATAGACGTAGGGGTTTTCCTTGCAGGATTTGCCGGAGATTTAGACGAACTGACCCCGCTTTGAGAGCAACTTGTCTTAGGTGTAATCCTTGATAAACCGCCCCTTGAGCCTTCACTTGAATGCTAGGGATTTCCCCCCGCAGCAGTTGGCGATTTTTTCCAGAAAACTCAATGGTTAGGGTTTCGGCTCGTTCCACTTGCGATCGCAGCCAAAACTGAACCGCAGCTGAGAGAATTGAGCTAAGAGACCCTTTGGACGTTGCAGGGTCAGATCGGGACGTTAAGACGGTCATAACCAATTAGACACAAGGGGAGAAACTCTACAAATCGGCTCATTGACCGTCAATCTTCAAGTCGATAGCCCAATTCTGTCAAGCGGGTGCGAGATTGTCGCCATTTCGGTTGCACTTTCACAAACAGTTCCAGATAAATTTGACCACTGACGAGCTTTTGAATCTGTTCCCGAGCCGCTGAACCAATGTCTTTGAGCATTGACCCTCGTTTGCCAATTAAAATTCCTTTTTGGGAATCTCGCTCCACGTTAATGGTGGCAAAGACTCGCGTTAACTTGGGCGTTTCCTCGACTTTTTCGATGGCGATCGCCACAGAATGCGGCACTTCTTCACGGGTTTTGAGCAAGATTTGCTCTCGAATCAACTCACCCATAATAAAACGTTCCGGGCGGTCTGTGACCAAATCCGGGGGATAGTAATAGGGACCCGGTTCGAGATGACTCACCAGAGTGTTGAGGAGTTCCGGGGTTTGGGTTCCCTTGAGGGCCGAGAATTTTACCATCTCCCAGGGGCGATCGCCGGCCAGTTCCCGATAAGAGGCATCAATCTCCTCGGCTTTATCATAGGACTGGCAATCAATTTTGTTAATGCCAATCAACACCGGAACCTGTACTTCATGCAGCAACTCAGCAATATAGCGATCGCCACCTCCCGCCTCTCCCGAACCATCGACGAGAAACAACACCATATCCCCCGAGGAAATCGCTCGTTTCGCATTCTGGACTAACACCGTCCCCAGTTGATGATGGGGTTTGTGGATACCGGGGGTATCGATAAAAATCACTTGGGCCTCATCCGTGGTGAGAATCCCCTGTAAGCGGTTGCGGGTGGTTTGGGCCACCGGAGAGGTGATCGCAACTTTTTGCCCCACCAAGGTGTTCATCAGTGTCGATTTACCCACATTGGGGCGACCAATGATGCTGACGAACCCCGACTTAAAGCCAGCGGGGGGAGTAGGGATGAGGGAAAATTCAGCGGGATTCATGAGGACACGAGGAAGGGTCGAAGGATCCATCTTATCGCTTTTTTCCGGTTCACTCGTCATCAGATTGCCACAAAACTCAGTAAAAACACGGATGAGTGGTCTCAGTAATTTAACCCAAAGACTGACTCACCTTTATCTAAATTACATAAAACTCGGTCTTAACTTAAACCTTTGATGAAGATAGGTTTTAGGAACGACAAGTCTAAAATAAGTAGGTTTATCATTGTAACTAGGAACGAAAAAAATATAGTTACTGTGCCATCTACTCTATTTTAATCATACCCACTTCACCTAGGAAACCACCATGAAAACCTCAATTCTTGCCGGATTTACTGCGATCGCCACCACCTTAACCGTTGCTGGGTCTGCCTCAGCCTTCCCAATTCAGAGTGCTGATGATAGCTTCAAGACTTTGATTAATGACGGAGTCTTTGAAGACTACATCCACACCGAATACCAAGGACTGGATGCTGACTTTGTGGCTTCTCGGCAACTGAACTTAAACGACTTAAGCCTGAATTACGACCATGACGTGAAGGTTCACTTCCTCAGTGAAGGCGCTTCTTTCCGCAATCAACTCGGTGTGAGCAGTACCGGAACAACGGAAATTTCGGAAACCGTTCTTTTCGATGATATCGTCTGTGTCACCGACAGTTGTTCAACGTTTAAGGGCTATCGTAACTCGGGAGGAGATCCAACAGATTTACCCTTAACCGCCGGGGATTTTGTCAGCCTGAACACAGTCCAAGCCGGTACAACCCTCGACTTTTTCCTCAACTCTGATGGCTATGGTCGCAGCAATCCCAGACAGTTACACCTCGATGCCAGCCAGAACATTGGAGGGCATCAACAGGTCATGGCCTATCACCAATCGGGTTATCTCGTCTTAGCCTTTGAAGACGTTATCATTGATTGGGGCGGCAGTGACGAAGACTTTAATGATGTCGTTTTTGCCGTTGATATCGGTGAAGATAACCTGAATCATATCATTAAAGAACAAGTCCCTGAACCGACCCTTCTCTTCGGTTTGTTAGGAGTCAGTGGTGCCTTTTCCCTCTTGGGTCGTAAACGCGAAAATGCCTAAACTCGGGGTCTGACGGTGCTAATCAAACGTATTAAGGTGAGACCCGTCAGGTAAGATCAAGACATCATCCAAGTGGGGAGATCTAATCGCAAGCGATGAGGTCTCCTCGTTTTGCTGGCTCGACCCCAAGCCAGTAGTAGCATAGACGATCGCCCCAACCCCTCCCAGAATAACCATCCCCGTCACCGTTCCCGCTAGGAACGGACCCCATCGAGAGGGCGATCGCCTCGGTTGTACCGCCGTCAATGGCAATTGTTTGCGTAGCATCTGTTGCTGCTTGTCGAGGCGATCGCAGGTTTGCTGAATCTCCCCCCAGAGGGGACTCGCCTCCCCCTCCGATGACATCGGCTGCGATGATCCCAGGGCCGACAACTCGGCGATCGCCCTCTGATAGTCAATCAGCAAGGTATCGGTGGCCGCCAAACCGCGCTCAAAATGCTGTTGGGCCATGGCCACCAACGTTAACGCCAGCTTACTCCCCACACGACTGTTGCTGAGCAACCGCTGCCAATGTTGGCGATGAATCATCAACAAAGTACTGGGACTCGTTGCCCGTAAACTGCTGCTATAAGGGCGTTCTAAGATAAATTCTAGGGCATTAATCGTTTCTCGGGATTTGACAGCTCCTAGCAGCAATAATTGACCGCTATCGGCTTCCTGGAGCCGTTCAGCCCCTCCCTCCAAGAGTAGCCATAAATAATCACTGGGACTCCCTTCAACAAAAATCAACTGTCCCGTCTCCGCTTCAGAGAAACTAGCCGCCTCAAGCAGATGCTGCCGTTCACTATCCGATAAATTCTCAGTCAGGGGAGTCTGTTTGAGGAGGCTTAAGAGGCGATCGCAGTCCATGAACAATTCACAATGAGCAAAATTACGAGAAACTAGCTAAGGATACGGGTTAGGGGCTAAGTTTGACCAGAACTTGGGCGCGGTGGACTCCGTTCTCACTGCCTTCAGTCGTCAGCAGGAGCGATCGCACATGATCAAACAGCGGATTCCCCGTCAGTTCCAACACCCGCAAAAATGGCAATTGCTGCCGCAAAGGTCCCTGACTCTGTTGCCAATTGAGATACAAATAGCCATCATTCTCCTTCGGAAGCAACGGTAACTCCTTACGAAACTGACCATTGGCGAACAGAGAGTTACGCCGAGGAGACGTATAGGCCCAATCAATAGCCTCAATGGAACTAGCTAAGAGACGATAGTTATTCAACTGTCCCCGGACCCCCAAAACATCCGCCTCTAAGCGTAATCGCAAATTGCCTTCCGTGGTTTTTCCCTCTCGGGTCATCAAACGAGTCCAGGCCAGAATCCGATGTTGATCCTTGAGGGTAAACGGTCCGACACTATAGCCATTGGCCGCCGCCGCCTCATCAAGCCGTTCAATGGCCGCCTCAGATTGGGGTTCGTTTTCGGGCGGATCATCGGCCACGAAGATCCAATCTAAACCATCCTGGTCCACATTAGGCAACAAGGCCAGAGCATAATCCCCCGTTACCCAACTAAAAATATCCGCCTCTAAGGAAATTCCCCAGCGGTTTTCCAGTTCCGCGAGGGGTTGAGTCAGTAATCGCGAGAGCAAATCCTCCCCAGATACCGCTTGAGAGAGGCGACGCCAACGACTGGCTAAATCATGGCCCGCCAAGACCACAGCACTCTCTTCGGGGATGTAGTTCAACGCCGCCACAGGATGGTCTAAGTCGGGGTTGACGGTACTCTCATCGTTATTGCTGGTCCAGACGGTATCCGCTAAGAGTCCTTGACGGGTCAGACCTAAACCAATAGCCAGGGTATCGGGGAGTTGAGAGTCAGGTTTGACCGAATCTCCCCCTAACCAACCACTCAGTTGTGGCACATCGGCCAGGACTAGGCCGATGCGTTGTTGGTCCAATCGGGCGATCGCCTTCTGATAAGTTGGCGATCCTTGCAAGTTCAAATCCTCCACCTGAGCGTCATTGATGGCTTTACGCAGAACCTCTGGCGCGTTGGCGAACAAGACAAAGCGATCGCCCACCACCGCACTCGACCATTCTCCAGCACTTTCTTTGGCAAAAGGGTTAAAGTCTTTCAGTTGCAAGCCATCCCCCGTTGGAGGCAGCGTTTTACGGCTGTAGATGAGGTTTACCCCCTTATACTGCTCAAAGCGCAACTCTCGCCCAGAGACGGCCTTATTTTGCCAGAACAGATCCAAAAACTCCCGACTGCGTTCTCCGTCGCGGACCCCTAAGGCCAGGAGATATCCCGGTTGAGTGCCATTTTTGGGGTTGCGATCGAGGTCAGGGGTTGTCACCGCTAAGGTGATTTCCTCGCCCAACCAGGGTTCAATATCCCGCTCATAGTCTAAATTGGTATCCGTCAGCAAACTGGCTTTCAACCGCTCAAACTCAGCCTTGGCCCGGCCCCGTTGACGCAGTGGCGTGCGCAATTGCCGTAAATCTTGCAATTTCTGGGGATTGGTAAACAGCGACATCACCAGAGGCGCATCTTTAGGGAGAAACAAGGCCGCCGCCGGTTCACTCATCGGCGCACCTCGTAGCAGCGTCAGAGAACTTTGGAAGCCAAACCAATACACCGTCGAGATGACCGTGAGAAGAATGACCCCTAGAAGGGTGAGGGAGAGAGGAGACGAGGCGCGTGACTTCATAACAGTTCCTGAAACTTGACCCGATCGCCATTATTCCATTTGTTTCGGCAATTGCGAAATGATCCATAATGGGGACTGTTCGATGGTAGCCCCATCTCAACGCATGGTACAGATTAGCCGTGCTGGTGTGGGTTTTGCTGGCTCTATCCACTTCACTCCTCACCCTGGATTTTAAGTTATGGCACGTGGCGACCAGATTTATGTGATTCGTCCTTTCTTCAATCTCGATGGTTTGTATGAACACCATGGGATTGATTGCGGCGATGGAACCGTGATTCACTATTCCAAGCGGGAGGATGAGGCCACGGTTAAACGCACGTCGATGGAAGCATTTACCTGGAGTAAACCGGTTTATCTTCGCAGATATCCGGCCCATTATATTGCTGAAACGACCATTAGGCGTGCTGAAAGTCGTCTGGGAGAGCGCGAGTATAATCTACTGTTCAACAACTGCGAACATTTCGCCACCTGGTGCAAGACAGGAATCAGCGACAGCAAGCAAATTCGCAAGTTTGCCCCCCTGTTAGCCACCCTCAACCCGGATCAGTTATCGGGCAAAATTAACCAGTCCTTCCAAGAGGGCCATCAACAGGATGCCGCCGGAATGCTAGAGGAGGCATTAGGGGAGATTAAGGTGGCGTGGGATGACCTACAACCCCGCTACAATCAGGCTGTCCAGGAGATGCAGTCTTGGGATCAGGTGGCGCAAACGGCCCTGAGGCGCGATCGCGAGGATCTGGCCCGGGCCGCCCTCCACCGCAAACGCAAGTTTCGTCTCAAAGCCCAGGATCTCAAGCAACACCTCGATCGCCTGGCCAAAATGACGGAAAACCTCGTCCAACAACGCCAGACCATCAACAATTAGCGGCAGCCGCAAGAGCGCCCCCTGCCGGGAGAGGGCGACCATAAAGGTACGCCCCTACGTTGTTCCTGTTCCCTATCAACTATCAACTATTAACTATTAACTATTAACTATTAACTATTCCCCATTCACCCGCATTCGCCGACTCACAATCGTAATGCCTCCCTGGCGGACAATTGCCCCAGACACCCAATAGTCTCCGGCACCATCTTCGGCTTGGCCCACCTTGAATAAACCGCCAGCGTTGAGGGGTTCAAGTTCCAAAGCGTTGGGATTAAGATGAGTGTTGCGAGAAATTCGTTCTTGCATCGCGGCCCCCAGGATTAAATCGTCCCCGAGGGGTTCTTCCACGATCAAGTCAAAGTTATAGCGACTGTCGACTGAGGCTTCCAGAGGCAGGTTAACTTGGACATTGGGGGGATTGTCTCCTGAAAGGATGCGGATTTCTTCTTCGAGAATCTCCTGAGAGACAATTTGTTCATTTTCATAGGTTTGGCGCGATCGCACAGTCCCCTGAAGTTCAGTGTCCGGTAAATCCCTAGCTTGTCGGCCAACAATGCTGGTTTCGGTTTCGACTTCGTAGCCGTTCGCCGTCTCCTCCCAGGAGAGAATCTCGGTGTCGTAGCGTAGATTAGGGAACCGTTGCCAGAGTTGTTCGAGGGAGGTGCGAAACTCGTCGCGGCTGAGGCCATCAGCATGATCGAAGTCATTGCTGTAGAAGTCCATTAAGCCGTCGATATCCCCCTCGGTTGAGGTGGTATCAATACTCTCTAGGAGATTTTGCAGTTCACTTGGGGCGCTGTCGGGACTGTTGGCCCAACTCGGTACGGCGACTAGGGTGGAGGTAAGGCCCGAGGCGATCGCCCCAAAAATCAGGCAAGAGAGAAAACGGGGAAGGCGGCGTTGTAGGTTGGGAGTCTTGGAGGTCATAATCGACAACTACACAGAGGAATCGCCTCTAGTCTAAGGCCTAAAGCAAAAGACCTGCTACAGATGCTGTAACAGGCCTTTTGCTTTTTCAAAGTGGAGCCTACGGGAATCGAACCCGTGTCCGCCTTGGGTATTGACCTCACGATCATTCACAGGCTTAGCCCCGTTAACCCTTGGGGCGGGGACCGTCCCTTATCCCGGACGGCGGGATGCTCTGGTATTGTCTTAACTCAGTTCACTGACCAGAGACAGTGAATGAGTGCATCCGTTGGGGTTTACCTATAGCCTTTAACGGAGTCGGACTATAAGTGCTCGAACCTATTGGAGGTTTTTTCTAAGCAACCGCAGCTGCTTTGCGAGCGAAAGGAACGATGTTGTTCGCATTTACTTTTTGTTTTGAGCCTTTGATTTACGAGAGGAGACTCACTCTCGGCCTGCATCACGCTTCGGGTTTCCCCAACACGTCGAAACCATGAAGGCCCCTCGTGGGTGGCGTGAATGCTATCGTTTCCTTTCTGGATCTCTTATTATAAGGGCAAATTCCAGAAGTGACAACTGTAGATTAGGAATCGCCTCTTGCCATCCCCTCTTGGGAGGGGTTAGGGGTGGGTCATGCCTCTTGCCTCTTGCCTCTTGCCTCTTGCCTCTTGCCAAAGCTTACCACTTCAGCTATAATGGGACTCTATGGGCGATTAGCACAGTGGTAGCGCACTTCCTTCACACGGAAGGGGTCACTGGTTCGAATCCAGTATCGCCCATTCATTTTTTTGTATAGACAATAGAATCACGGGCGAGATCTAACTATCATGGGGTAAGGGTTCCTTTTCCCCTTGTTCAACTCAGTTTAGGAGTTCTGTATACTATGACTCAAGCAACTCAAGCTCCGCAACGGGGTATTCAGATGACGGAAACGGCGCTCAAGCAGGTGATGGCGTTGCGTCAACAGCAGGGAGAAGACCTGTTTTTACGGGTTGGCGTTCGTCAGGGCGGTTGTTCTGGAATGTCCTACACGATGGACTTTGAAAACGCCAGCAATGTCCGTGAGGATGATGAAGTCTATGATTATGATGGCTTTAAGGTCATCTGCGATCGCAAGAGTATGTTATATCTCTATGGCTTAGTCCTGGATTACAACACCGCTTTGATTGGTGGCGGTTTTACCTTCACCAACCCCAACGCCACGCAAACCTGTGGTTGTGGTAGCTCGTTCTCGGCGTAATTCCCCGGAACCGGCGAGAATATTCTCAATTTCCCGTATCTTAGGAAGGGGCGTTTTTCACAAGACGTCCCTCTTTTTATGGCGGGAGATCCCGTCTTTGGCTGATAATCCCTATCCTGTTGGAGTCTTGTTATTTTATGAATGCACCGGTTGAAACGGAATTTGAACAGGCCATCGCCCGCTATCAGAATGGTGAGTCGGTTGATGTGCTGATCCCTGTCTTTAAGGATATCTGCGATCGCGCCCCCAAGAATAGCGCCGCCTGGACTTGTCTGGCCTGGCTTTATCTGCTCGGAGATCGTCCAAAATCCGCTTATAAAGCCGCCAGCAAAGCCGTCAAACTTAGTCCTCAAGATCCTCAAGCCCAAGTGAACTTAGCCCTCGCGATGCTCGATACCCAGAAGAAGGGGGTTCGGGAACATATTGATCGCGCTCTTGAGGTGATGGCCTACTCCGACGAGTTGCGGGAGGAACTCCAGCGCAACTGTCAGGATGGACTGACTCGTAACCCTGACTGGGACAATCTCAAACGAGTCCAAAATTGGCTCTTTGCTTAGAAATTGGACGCAACTGTAACGTTCTGTTAAGAAATCGAGGTGGAAACCGAAGGATGGCTGGATAGATTTGATCTCGATTTGGGGGCGATCGTCTTTAATTTCATCCATCCAGGGTTCCCCTCTTAATCCCTGAAATGCTTACCTAAACTGCGGTTGACCTTGTTTTTGCGAGTGATAATCCGCCGCTGATTGTAACGTATGCTTCACAATTCCTTAAATTACTTTATAAAAAACTCAAAAATCTAGTGATAAGATTGTGTGAAGTCAGACATTAACTATTCCAATCACATCAATCACAACTTTATAAGGAGAAACATCACATGAGTAATACTAACAAGAACGTCTCCATTAAACCAGAAACTCGTAACCACCAAGGGTTCTTCGTCCGTGACGGACAATATCAGCTAATGGGCGTTGACGAGTCCGGCTGGGCGCTCATCTGCTTTGATGACGTGAGCTGCCACTATGTTGATCCCGACAATCTCGAATCCGTCGAAGACCGTGTTGACTAGACTCTTTAAGGTCTAAGATTCCGGATGTTCCGGACTCAGAAACAGAAAATTCTAACTAAAAATCCTTTTTGGGCAACACCTCCTCAGGTGTTGCCTTTTTCAGGGCCAAGCGTCTCAGCCTAGATGATCGCTAATCGCTACTGGCGAGCCAAAATATCCTCCAAGGCCGGTTTGAGGGTGGCAAAACGATAGTCAAACCCCGCCGCCAAGGTCTGTTTGGGCAACACCTGTTGACCGTCCAAGACCACCATAGCACCTTCACCTAAGAGTAACTCCAAAGCAAACTCAGGAACCGGTAGCCAGGAAGGACGAGACATGACCTCCCCTAAGACGTGACAGAGGGTTTGCATCCGTACAGGATTGGGGGCCGTCGCGTTATAGACTCCAGAAAACTCAGCATTGGAGAGGGCCTGAGTCAGTAGGCGCACCACATCCTGACGGTGAACCCAGGATACCCACTGTTGGCCACTGCCAATCGGCCCCCCGGCAAACAACTGAAAGGGGGTTAACATTTTGCCTAATGCCCCGCCATCGGGACCGAGAACAATGCCAAAGCGCGCAATCACCAAACGAGTACCGAGGGCGGTTACTGCTTGGGCGGCGGCTTCCCAGGCTTGACAGACTTGGGCTAAATAATCGTCTCCTGGGGCGCTTGTTTCGTCAAAGACTGCCGTTTCACTGGTTCCGTAATAGCCAACGGCTGAGGCGTTAACCAGCACTTGGGGCTTGTCTGGGGCGGCGGCGATCGCCTCGACGAGTTTTTCAGTAGTCTGTGTGCGACTGTCGAGGATTTCTTGCTTATACTCAGCCGTCCAGCGGTGATCGGCAATGGGCGCCCCAGCTAAATTGACAACCCCAGTACAGCCAGAAATAGACTCTTGCCAGGGGCCAGACTGGCGAGGATCGTAAGGGACGACCTCTACCGTTGGAAAGGCTTCAGGGGGAAATTGTCGTTTCCCTTTTTGAGGATTGCGGGTTAACAGCACCACCGAAGCACCATCCTCAGTCAGTTGTCGTACCAACCGTTGCCCAACAAAACCCGTTCCGCCTGCGATCGCCACTTTCATCATTAAACCCTGAGTTTGAGATTTCCCTATTCATACTATCAATGAGGGGATTTCCATGTAAGATTTGTGTAACAACCCAGCCGTTAAATCGGAACTAGCTTTCACTTTGGCATCTGCCATCTGTTCGCGCGTGGAAGAACGACTACAAAAACTCTTATCTCATTGGGGCATCGCCTCCCGACGCCGTGCCGAGGATCTGATTCGTCAAGGACGAGTTAGCCTAAACGGGGCTACGGCGGAGTTGGGGGCGAAAGCTCATCCTGAGCGCGATCGCATCCTCGTGGATGGTCGCGCCGTTAACCCAGCTCAACAACCGCAACGACGGTATATCCTCCTCAATAAACCGGCGGGTGTTGTCAGCACCTGTCGGGATACCCATAGACGAGCGACAGTACTCAGTCTTCTGCCCCAACATTTGGCTCAAGGACAAGGACTCCACCCCGTGGGCCGTCTTGATGCTGAGTCAACGGGAGCGCTATTACTGACGAATGATGGTGGTCTGACCTATGCTTTAACCCATCCTCGCTATCATGTACCCAAGACCTATCAGGTCTGGGTCCAGGGGTCTCCATCGAAGGGACGATTGCAACAATGGCGAGATGGCATCATCCTTAATAAACGCAAAACTCTACCTGCTCAGGTGCGAGTGATCGCTCGGGAGGGGCAACGGCGAACTCAACTCGAAGTGGTGTTAACGGAGGGTCGTAATCGCCAAATTCGTCGCGTGGCTGAACAACTCGGGCATCCTGTCGAAACATTGCACCGAACCCAAATTGGCTCAGTTCAACTCAACAGTGGACCGGAAAATGGCTTAGCCCCAGGGTGTTATCGCTGTTTGACCCAATCGGAAATTAACGCGTTACAGTCATGGCAAACGCAACTCACCCTAAAATCAGTAGGCGTGCGATCGAAGCTCAAGGAGCACAGCGGATGAAGTTCTCGTGGATGCAGTTCAAACGAAAACCGAAAAAGGAACAGCTTAGTCTTCCCCAGATTCAAGCTCGAACCCTGGCAACGATGGGAGCGCAATTGCGGGAACTTCGTCAGGAGCAATCCTTGGCGATCGATACGATCGCCCGACAAACTCTGATTCCGGCCCGCTTGTTGCGGGCCATTGAAGATGGTGACCTGGCCAGGCTACCTGAACCGGTCTATGTTCAGGGATTTTTGCGCCGTTTTGCTGACTATGTTGGCTTGGATGGCTGTGCTTATGCTCGGGAATTTCCCACCGGCAATGAGTCCCTTCCAGCTAAACCCGGTTGGCGCGGGTCGTCGCTGATGCAACTGCGTCCGTTCCACTTATATCTTCTCTATATCTTCCTGGTTGTTTTCTCGGTGCGAGGATTGTCAGAATCAGTCAATTCCGATTCTCGCAGTCCCGATAGTTCCATATCGCCAGCGCAAACGGCTGATAATCTCGCTGATAATCCCGATGAGGTGACCCCAACTCCGGGTTCTGGGGATGTCTCGCTCCCTGAGATGACCCCGTCAACGGTAACCGCCAACGCCAGTTCCTCAGATCCGGGGAACAATCCCTCTCAACAGGTCCAAGTGGGGGTGACTCTCACGGATGAGTCCTGGATTCAGGTGGTCGCTGATGGGGAGACAACGTTTGAGGGAATGCTCAGTCAGGGAACTCACACCTGGAGCGCAAACCGTGAACTGACGGTGATTGCGGGGAACGCGGGAGGTGTCATGATCGCGGTCAACGGTGACGAGGCGCAACCGATGGGAGCACCGGGAAGTGTTGAGGAATTGACCGTTGTGGCGGATTCACGCACGGGAGCGGGGGCAGGAAATCGTCCCACATCGGCCAACTAATGGTCAGATGCTTTGGGAGATGCTGATCTCGGATGACCTTGTGGCATTCTAAACACTGTCTGTTGAAGGCCATGGCTAAGGGGTCAATGGCCTTAGATCAAATAATGGGTTACATTCGGCAACGATTGACTCAGGAGTTTCAAGGAGTTTCTATGAAATCACTAATTCGCTGGGGCGCTATGGCTGGACTCGTGGGAGGGACGCTTCTGGGCGCGATCGCCCCCCCCAATCCCGCATTAGCCTTGTCTGAAGAGGAAATCCTGCAAAAGCTATCATCGGTTCCGGTGTTTGCTATTACGGATGCTGAGGGGTCGCCTCTGATTGCCAGTATTGCCAATCCTGAACGGGATGGTGAAATGACGGAAGTGGCTGGGGTGTTTATGAACCCTCAAGATGCTAATCGCTTTGTCGAACGCCTCACCCAAGAGCAACCTGAAATGGCTGGAGAAGTTCAGGTGACTGTGATTTCCTTGGCGGAAATTTATCAGCTTGAACAAAGCAACCGAGATCAAAATACGCCGCTCGAGTTTTCTTATGTTCCCACTCGTCAGGATATTGAATCGGCGGTTTCTGTCCTCCTCGATCGTGGTCGGGAAGACGAACTGTTGCAACAAAATGGCGAATATGTCTATCCTGGTGTGCCGCTGTTTATGGCAACGGCTGGCCCGGATCAGGGTTATATGACGGTTGAGTTTAACGGAGAAGTCGTGATTCCTCTGTTTTTTGATCGGGGGGATTTGGATAATGTCATTGCTCGCTTCGAGGAACAACAGCCTGATTTTGCCTCCACAGTCGAAACGGATGTGGTTCAGCTTGAGGGCGTTTTGGAAACGCTGCGCAATGAAGAAAATGAAATGGTGGGACAGTTGATGTTTGTTCCCGACAGTGATTCCTTAGAGTTTGTCGGCAACATGATGCAGGAGATGCAACAGCAGCAACAGCAGCAACAGCAGCAACAACCTCAACTTCAACCCGGGGAGGGAGCGCCTCCACTTCCGGAGTCTGGACAATAATGGGGTTAATCTCTCAACAGCCGAGATCTCAGGACGGAGATCTGGCTCAGGGTGCAAGGGTTGAGGTGACAGTCTCTCAAGTGCGGGCCTGGCGCAATCAGGCCCGTAGCGGTGCGTTGGCTCAGAATATTGATCCGGCTGAGGTGGATTGGCTGTTATATGAAGGCGCTCGGGTCGATCGCCTCGGGTTCCGATTGGGACAACCGGGCGATCGCCTCGGACTGAGCCGTTCTCTGGAGGAGCTGAGCCAGCTCTGGGCGCAACGTCTGGGCGATCGCACCCCCCTCCAATATCTTCTCGGCTCGGTTCCCTGGCGCAACTTCAACCTCCTCGTCTCTCCAGCCGTCCTCATTCCCCGCCCAGAAACTGAAGCCATGATTGATATCGTTCTGGAGACGAAAGGGGCAGATAGCGCCGGAATTTGGGTCGATTTAGGCACGGGAAGCGGGGCGATCGCCCTTGGACTCGCTCACGCTTTTCCCCAGGCTCAAATCTATGCTGTAGACTGTAGTACCGAGGCCCTAAAGCTGGCCCAAACCAATGCAGAGCGTCATGGATTAGGCGATCGCATCCAATTTTGTCAAGGAAGTTGGTTTGACCCTCTCGCTGAGCAACAAGGACAACTCGAAGGAATGCTGTCCAATCCTCCCTATATCCCCAGTGGCGAAATTCCTCATCTACAACCGGAAGTCAGCCGCCACGAACCCCACCTAGCCCTCGACGGCGGCGACGATGGTTTAACGGCTCTACGTCACCTAGTGCAAACAGCCCCCCAATACCTGCAACCGGGAGGACTCTGGCTCGTGGAAGTCATGAGTGGTCAATCCGCCGCCGTCTGTCAACTGCTACAAGACAGCGGCCACTATGAAGTTCCCCAAGTCATCCACGATTTCGCCGGTCACGATCGCTTCGTCCTCACGCAGACAAAAAAGCGTGAATCGTGAATAATAGCGAAAAGCAGAGCAACCACAAAGGATTGCCCCCACGTCTTTCTTTCCCTCTCTCTTTCTCCGTGTTCCCGGGCGACCACAAGGGTACGCCCCTACGTCTTTTCTTCCCCTCCTGGGAGGGGCCAGGGGTGGGTTATCCCTGTTCCGGTGTTCCCTGTTCCCTTCTTCCCCCTCTTGCCTCTTGCCTCTTGCCTTTTGCCTCTTGCCTCTTGCCTCTTGCCTCTTGCCTCTTGTTCCCCCATGCTTTCGACCTACAACGAGCTAATTAACGCCGCCAAATCCGGGTCTGTGGTCAGTTTCCCGACGGATACCGTTCCAGCCTTAGCCGTAGACCCCCAAAAGACTGAAGCCATTTATCACCTCAAACAACGGAGTCTCGATAAACCCTTGATTCTCATGGGAGCGAGTCCCGACGATCTTTGGGACTATGTTGAGGGAACCCCGGATGAACAGGAAATTTGGCAAAAAATAGCTAACCAACATTGGCCAGGAGCCTTAACTCTGGTTCTTCCTGCCAGTGCCAAAGTTCCGCCAGGGATGAATCCCAGCGGTTCCGGGACGTTGGGGATTCGGGTTCCCGATTGTGCGATCGCCCAGAAGCTATTATCCGTCACCGGCCCCCTAGCGACCACCAGTGCCAATCGTTCTGGGGAACCCCCCTTACGAGAAGCGGCGGCGATCGCAGCGGCCTTTCCGACGGTGTGCGTGTTAGAGCCAGAAGTCTATCAGAACCGTATCGGCTCAGGATTACCTTCGACTGTTGTGCAATGGACTGGGGGGAATTGGCAGATTCTGCGACAGGGAGCCGTAGAGTTGTAGAGGTTGACCCATCTACGGATAAGACCGTTAAGCTGGGGGTTAATCGAGAAGACTCTTTAAAACTGGCATGACCCTAGATCACCCGGATTTGTCTCAGGCGAATGATGTCACTCTGACTGAGGCAGAGTTAGCCCAAATCGCTGATCCCCAACTGCGTCAACGAGTGGCGGCGTTGGTTGAGCGATGCGATCGCCTCGATCATGAGCGCCAGTCGATGCTACAGCGTCTTGAAGCGCTAAGACTGCAAATTCATCTGACTCAAGAGATGTCTCGCTTTAAAGGGGGATTTTTGGCGCGGGTGTCCCATGAGTTGCGATCGCCCCTGAGTGGGTTGATTGGCACTCATCAACTGATTCTCAATGATTTATGTGAAAACCAAGAGGAAGAACGAGACTTTCTCAGTCGCGCTCATGAGTATTCCCTAAAAATGGTAGAAATGCTGGATATCGTCCTCAAGGTCGCTCGGGCTGAACAGGGGCGATCGCCGCTGAAAGTCGAACCCGTGCGCCTTTATGATGTGTTCGAGGAAGTCCGGGAACTGTCTGCCCTGCAAGTGGCCAACCGCAACTATCACTATGACGTACCCATGCCTGAGAAGACGCTCTGGGTGAAGGCGGACTATAAACCCCTCGTGCAAGTCTTACTCCACCAAGTCATCACGGCGATCGATGGCATGAGTGAAGGAAGTTTGCGGCTGTCCTCAGGTCAAGGGAGCCAGAATGAGGTCTATATTTGGCTCGATTCCCCCTGTCCCTTGGATATTTGGAATGAACCTGTCGAGCAGTTGCGATCGCCTCCTCCCGAGCCAAAAATCCCCGTTTCCGCGACAGAACTGCCTCACCTCTCCGCCGGGTTAAGCTGGCTGGTCGATTACACCCTGCTCGATATCATGGGAGGTCAGTTAGACATCCTCCAACCGCCTCCCGATGCCGATGCTGGTTGGCTTAGTCGGCTTCAATACCGGCTACAACAGGTTCCTCCACCCCCGGAAACTGAGTCAGAATGAGTTGATTTTGTAGAACCATGGTGGTGGTTTGGTTTTCCTCGAAGCCAATGCGTTCGTAGAACCGCTGCTGGTGGGTGGTCATAAGATAAACTCGTTCGACGCGATTCATGTGGGGATGACTCAAGAGGGTTTCCACCATCTTGCGTCCTAGGCCCACGCCACGATATTCCGGGTGAATCACCACATCCCAGATGGTAGCCCGGAAGACTCCATCGGAGGTGGCGCGAGAAAAGCCAATCAGGCGATCGCCATCCCAGACGGTAATCGTGGGGATACTGTTCTCAATGGCGATTTTCCAGTCCTCGAAACTGCGATCGGCGGCCCAAAAGGCTGAGAGTTCAAATAAAGACTTAAGTTGCGTGAAATCAATCTCCGACTTACGCGAGCAGAAGCGAATGTGACGGCAATCCATAACGCTTGGTATCTCCTTGCCCCACCTCTGAGAGAGGGACCTTTGTGGTGTGTTGTGGTCAAGCTGAAATAGTTTTAGCAAATTCTGCCAACTTTTAGTATCGGCAAATACAAACTTAGCGATCGTTTAATAACAAGAAGAAGGGAACAGGGGGGAGAAGGCAAGAGGCAAGAGGCAAGAGGCAAGAGGGGAAAAGCCGGTAGGATGTGTTCGGGCATCAAGGGCAGGTTAGGCTTTGACCACTCCTGTTCAACTTGCCCGAACGCATCATTCATACCGGGAAGCCAAACCATCGTGCTTCTAAAAAACAAGCAGCACGTTCTCATAAGAAAACGTACTGCTAAGACTAGAGCCAGTCGAGCCAGCATGATGCTGCAAATGGACTGATCCAAATCCGTCTATATCCTAAGCATCAGAAGGAGCATAAACGCTCACCTTCTTGCGGCTGCGGGTTTTATGCTCAAACGTGACAATACCGTCAATCAGAGCAAATAGGGTGTCATCCTTACCCAACCCAACATTATTGCCAGGATGGATTTTCGTACCCCGTTGGCGAACCAGGATATTCCCCGCCGTGACGACTTCGCCGCCATAGCGTTTAACACCCAATCGCTGGGAATTAGAGTCGCGACCGTTTCTTGTACTACCGGTTCCTTTCTTGTGAGCCATGATTCAAAAATCTCCACGCTACAGTATCTTCAAGGTGTTTCCACCCAACGCGGGGATAGAGACAGAGGCGACTACTATCCCCACAAACTTCTATTCTGCCTCAGCCGAGACCATTTCAGCCACCTCAACCGGTTCATCAGCCGTGGCTGGTTCCAAATCTAAGCTACGGGGAGCGGGGATTTCAGCCTCCGCCAACACCGTACCATTGACCGAAATACTAGACACCGCAAAACGGGTCAGTTCTTGGCGATGTCCCCGTTTTTTGCGGGTTTTCTTCTTCGGCTGCATTTTATAGACAATCACCTTACGACCCCGGAGATGTTGCAGCACCGTCCCCCGAACCGTTGCGCCGTCAACCCAGGGTTGACCGACGTGAGCATCGTCTTCATTGCGGATAAACAGCACCTTATCGATGGTGATTTCGTCTCCAGGAGCCGCATCGAGCAGGTTTACATCATAGAACCGACCGGGTTCTACCATGATTTGGGTTCCGCTGGTTTCAATAATTGCGTAAGTCATTCAACTGTCCTCAAAACTATGCCGTAGGGGTAGCCAAAAGTCGCCGGTTAGGTCGAGTTGGCGTGGATTTGGCGTTTTCATCACCCGTTCCGAGCAGTGACACAAAACTAAACCCCTAATTATCACCCATGGGTGTAGGGGCTGTCAAGTTTCTCTGCGATCGTGTTACTCTTCTTCGTCGCCGTCTTCGTCATCAGCCTCCGGTTGTTGGACCGGTTGCTTGATGGTGAGATAGCGCAGGACATCATCGGAGAATTTCATCGCCTTTTCCATGATAGCGATGGACGCGCCAGGAGCCTTGTAGTTCATTTGCACATAGACGCCATCCCGATGTTTAAGGATGTCGTAGGCTAGGCGACGTTTGCCACGATGTTGAACATCGAGTTCTTCTGCGCCGTTTTCGAGCAAAATATTGCGATATTTGTCGATTTCCGCATCCGTGCGCTCTTCGCCAATGTCAGGGCGCAGGATGTACATGGTTTCGTAAATAAACTCTTTCATTCGCCGTTGTGAAGTCCTTGTGGTCAGAGTGGCTTCGGTGTCCTCCTCGTTACTGAGTGGCACTGAAGCAAGGATCTTCCAGTATATCGCAAAAGAGGGGGCTATTGATGAAATTGTTGGCGGTCGGTGCGATCGCAGTGAGGGCAGCTAGTGGTTAGGGTTTCTCATACCCTCCTTCGAAGATTGTGCCCTAGATGTCCGTAGGGGCGAACCCTTGTGGTCGCCCTCTTCGGTGTCTAATGTCTGGCAAGCTTATCAAAAAATGGGATTACTCTCTGGGCCGCCGGGAGGGGAGAGTCGCGATTTTCGACCAACTCCGTGGGGACTTTGTGAATAAGGTCATCTTAGCCAGAAATTTGACACTCCCGCCGTTAAATCAAAGATTATAACGGGGGATTCTTGCTTCATCAG
>OFEU01000377.1_pt1 | contig 27831 bp, 24 predicted proteins | sample 1521221 | NCBI WGS metagenome assembly OFEU01 (sample SAMN03766357, study PRJEB24113) | microbial mat metagenome | isolation source: enrichment culture HLUCC-O from microbial mat sample contains cyanobacterium... | reverse complement strand
TTTCAAGGCTCTCGGACAGTCGGAAGTCCCGGCGCTGGTCGTCTCGGCCGAACCAGAAGATTGCCTGATCGCGAGCTTGGTCGAGAATTGCGCGCGCCGCCAACACCGAGCGATCGACCTTCTGCAGGACATCCGGGGCATGCAGGAGCGAGGCTACTCCAATCCCGAGATTGCGCGCAAAACTGGTCTCTCGCTCGAATACGTCAACGGAGTTGGCCGGCTCATCCAGCAGGGCGAACAGCGACTGCTGCGGTCGGTGGAGAGCGGTACGATACCAGTCAGTGTCGCGGTCGAGATAGCCGATGCTCCCGATCACGACGTGCAAGCAGCACTATCCAGAGCCTACGAAAGTGGTCAGCTCAAGGGCCGCAAACTCCTGGCGGCGCGGAAGCTCATTGAGACCCGCCGCCGCCGCGGAAAGGGATTGGGGACTAAGGAATCCCGCTCTCGCGAACGGGTCTCCGCCGAGACATTGGTGAAGGCATACCAGGAGGAAACCGAACGCAAGCGGGCACTGATTGCTCGCGCTGAGACCACACAGAACAGGCTGATGCTGATTACCGAAGCGATGCGGCGGTTGTCGGCTGATGAAAGCTTCATTGCCTTGCTCGAGGATGAGGGCCTCGCCACGATGCCCGAGCGCCTTGCAGAACGTCTTCGTCCAGCTTCGGGGGCATACGCATGAGGAACAAGCAGCCCATCACGCTGCCCGCTGGCTTTGAGCACACCACGCTGCGCATCCCAATCAGTGAGATCATGCCCCTGCGCGAGGTGCCCAGTTCCGTCCGCAAATCGGTGAAGTACAAGCAGATCGCCGCATCAATCGCCGAGGTTGGTATCATTGAGCCGCCTGTTGTGGTGCCGGATCGTCAGGGCTCGGCTTGTTATCACTTGCTCGACGGACACCTGCGCCTCGCCATCTTGCTCGAGCAGGGCGAGACTGAAGTGGTCTGCCTCATCGCGGTCGAGGACGAGGCATTCACCTACAATCGCCGCGTCAGCCGCATAGCGATCATCCAGGAACACCGGATGATCCTCAACGCTGTCAAGAAGGGTGTGTCGGAAGAACGGCTTGCCCGCGCGCTCAACGTCAACATCGCTAGCATCCGAACCAAGCGGAACCTGCTCACCGGGATCTGTCCTGAGGCCGTAGAATTGCTACGCGACAAGCACGTGCCGATCAACGTTTTCACCGAGCTTCGCAAGATGAAGCCAATGCGTCAGATTGCCGCAGCCGAGATGATGGTTGCGATGAACCGTTACTCGACGGGCTATGTGAAATCGATTGTCGCGGCCACGGCCGAAGAAGATTTGGTCGAGCAGAAGCGCAAGGCTGTGCGGGGTCTGACCGAGGCACAAATCGAGTTGATGAGCCGGGAGAGCGCGCAGCTTGACCGTGATTTCAAGCTTATCGAGCAAAGCTACGGGGCTGATCACCTCGATCTGGTTCTGGCCACAGGCTATCTGGGTAGCCTGCTGAGGAGCGCACCGATCGTTCGGTATCTGGCCCAGCACCATCCGCAACTGCTCGCCGAATTCCAGAAAATAGCGGAGCTGCAGCAGGCGGCCTGATGGAGACCCGGACCCGATAAGCGCGGGGACCGCGGGAGACGCCGCACAGTGGGGCGGATCGAGCGCGGCGGTGGGAATGGCGGCGAACCCGCTCGAAGCCCGCCAGAAGCCCGATAGGGCTTGTTGGAGAAGTGTGCCGGATTCGCTGGAGTCCGGCACACTTGCTCTGCCGAAATGCGAAACTGCTTTGGCAGTACCCCCGATCTAGAGGATCTGATGTAATTCCTGCGACCGCGACACAGCGCGATCAAGCAACATGTTGCCCTTGGCGATTTTGGCATCTCTGCAGCCGACGACATCGACGAGCACGAAGCCCCCGTTGGATTTGCGGTGCACGGCCGCGCCAGGCCACACTTGTTCAGCGTCAACAGAGGCGCGCTGAACCTTCCGTAGTCGACCACCTTCGTGGGGTGACCGAAATTGGGCGACAAGGTGGTAAGCTTCGTAATCGGTCTTATGCTCGATCCGAAACGACCAGTTCCTCGAGCTGGCTTCCACGACAATTGCAGGATCCGTGACAACTCTAACGTTTGCTGGAACCGAAGCACTCATGAGTCGGGCAGCCAAATCATCGCGAATGACCTCCAGATTGTTAAAGCCAGTGCTACTGGTGAGCTTGATCCCAGCCAAACGTTCGACTTCAGCTCGAGATACGAAGCATACGGACCTCTTCCCATACTCATTGATTGGCTTCACACCTTTTCTGCGCTGCAGGATCAACGCGCTTCTTGCAGGACATCCCATGAGCGGGGCATAGTCTGCTGCCCTGACGTAATCGCGTTCGAACGCATCAAGGGACATTTCGCAAATCCGTTCACGGCCAGCCCGATCCTCCACCACATTCAGATACGACATTTCGATCAGCTGGCTAAGTCCATCTGCTCCGGTTCCCAGGCGCGCCTTTGCCTTGGCGAAGGTGATTGCGTCTTTGGCCTGAGCCGCAGGGCGGATACGGGTGCCGCGAAAATACGAGACAATCGCGCCTTCGAAGAAGGGCGCATCAGCACGAAGCGACACCAGTCCGATCGTCTTGTTCCGGATCAGTTGCGAGTAAGCCTTGGGCAATGAGATCCCGGCTTCTGACGCAAAGGCGGAAAGCGAGAAACCCTTGGGGTCGAGCTTGTCCAGGCGACCCGCTTTGGGGCGGCCGATAAAGCCATCGATTGCCGACCTCTGAAAATAGCGCTGGTCTGCCAGGCGGAAGTCCATCGTGATGGTCCGCCTCTTCACGAGCTCGTCGATGTCGTCTGCTGTACAACCCAACATTTCCGCCACGATATCAGTTGAAAGAGACGCATCGATGTAAGCTTGAACAGTATCAAGTTGCGCCTGGGTAAGTCGGTAGGCTCGAGTATGGGTACATCGATTGATTTGCGCGGAGGTGACTTCGAGGATCTTGCGGAGGTATTTGGACTCTAGCTTGAAGTTGCGCGCCGCACTTTCGATCGTCCAAGCCCCATCCTCACCATCGAAGCTCGCAAGCTTGCCAGACGGGGTGGCGAGTCCCTTTCTCACTCGAGTCACACCAAAGCACTCGGAGACAAGATTTCTCAGGCCCTCCGACGGGATCGTCGCAGTGATCTGAGGCACGTAATGGCAGCGCACGTCATAACGATCCTTATTGTACCCCGGCTGCAACCAGTCTGCGCGAGACAGGAACTCGATGACGGCCTCGCGTCCATAAGCCAGTGCCTGAAAGCCAGCCTGGGAAAGCGTCCTGATTCGTTCAGGTGTTGGTGATTGCACTTCAGAAGTATACTGAAGCCGGCCAAGAATCAGAGATGCTTGAAGCACCGATCGAAGCTCCTGTCCGGCAAGGTGCGGGGCCACGTCCAGAGCCTCGCCGGCAAGCGAATTGTAGATGTAGTGGTCAAACTCCGAGGCTTCCATCGGTCTCGCGTGTGAGCCGCTGATCTTGATGCCCCCACGAGTCCATCCGAGTTCCGGATTTAGCCAATCGATCGGGTCGCCATCCAGGCTGCCGATCAATTGAACGTCATGGTGAGGGCAAGCGGCAATTGGGACGAAATCGAACCAGACTCGGGTGTAACGTCCGTCGTCGAGGCACTTCGGGCAAACGCGACGCCCCTGCTTCGATAAGAAACGCGTAGAAACCTGATGACCGCACACCAACAACCCATCGTCCGAGCGCCTTGGAGTGCTCCATTCGAGGTGATCGTAGCCAACGATCGGGAGTTGCTGGACGATCTCCAGCTGTTCTTCGAAGGCACTATCGGTTCCATTAAGGCCCAAGGTCTGCAGAAAAGTTTCAGTGCTGAATGCGTGATTGGCGTCAGCGGCTCTTTGCATCCAGCCATACACAGGCTCGAACGGATGAATCTCGGCCGGCCAGCGCGACATCGGCAGGTCCAAAGAGGCAAGAGTGTGGAGCGCGGCAACCGGCATCATTTATCGACCGCGTTACTGCGTTACGCCGCGGAACGGGTTGAAGGTTTCCCCGGGGCGCTTCCGAACATCGAAGACGTCGGCAAAATGCCTAAGTTCCACTTGTTCCGAGCCATCATTAATTGCTCGATTGCCAGCAGCGACAAGGTAGTTTTTCAGGTGGCCGATGGACCCACCTGAGGCGAGGAACAGGCGGTAGGAGAAGTCTTGGGTCCCGAAACCTGAGGCTTCGAACGGCATTTCGAGATCGAACTTGTGGCACAACGCGCGGAAATTTCGGCGATCAGTCAAATCGTTCCAGTCATAGGGGTAAAGCCACTTGTGCTCGAGTCCGCCACGTCCGATCAATTGAGGATCTTCAGCGATGATGGAATAGGTTTCCGGCAGACCGACGCACACGATGTTGAACTGCTTGAGGTTGAGCATCTTGCGCAGCAAGCCTCTCGAAAACGAGAGGGTCTTCTTGTTCTTCTGCGGGAAGAGCTCTTGCGCCTCGTCGAAGATTACGAACTGAACTTCCGCCCGCCGCAGTTCGCGCAGAATTGCCTGGAGCTTGTTCGCATTGGTCAGTCGCGATGACAATTTAAGGTCCAGCGCAGTTGCGATGCTGTCGAGGATCCCCTGCGATCCACCTTCGTTCGGGCAATCAACCAGCAAGATCGGAGACTTTATGCCGTCGGTGCCGATCTCCGGACGGTGGGCCGACAAGAGCTGGTTGGCGGCATAACTTTTCCCGCTGCGGCTTGCGCCGATGAGCGCGCAGATATTGCCGCGACTTGGAATGCCTCCTTTCACCGGCATGTAGAAGCGCTCCAGCGCCTCGGTAGCCTGCTGGTGGTTCAAGTGGTCTACGAAGATGTTCTCGATGTGACGCTGGCGTTCGCCAGGAGTTTGTGCAGGGCAATTAGACATCTGTGCGTACTCCTGATTTGATTGAGGTTGCGAGTTCTTCGATTTCGGCCATGTCGTCTGGATCTGAGTTGAGCGTGGCCAACACAGTCGGCGCCAACTCGGCCCGGAACGGGGTTTGTCCGATCTCACCGGATGCCTTTTCGACGATCAACGCGGGCATCGGCACAGTTGGCGAGAGCGAAATTGGCTCATGGCCAACGTCGGGAAGCAAGTTGGTCGCGACCTCAGCATGCAGCAGATGAGACCGGTTACCGTAGAGATGCCGCACCAAAGTGCGCTCGATCGTCTTGCGCCTGCCTGATTGCAACGCGCCCATGCTGGCCTTGATGAGGTCAGCTTTGGCATTCATCAGTGCAATCGGGTCGCTTCGCTGCTCCTCCCGAACGAGCTCGTGCTGGCGGCAAAGCCTGTGTTGAAAGGCTGTGAGACCATCGGTGTACTCGGCCCACTTTTGCACGGCAGGAAGCTCAATGATTTCCTCGGCATGCCGGCTGTGCAGATAGATCTTCGACAGGTCGTAGGGATCACGGTGCACATGGTATTTGGCAGCTCCCTTGCCCGAGGACTTTAGGCGATGGTCAGGGTGAGCCAAGATGCGATCGAGCGCCGGCGACCAGTAGCGGATGTGATCCCATTCAACGCCGTACTTCTGAACGGTCCGCTCTTCATGCTCCCCGGCGAGCGCGATAAAGAGCTTCTTATCTGGCAAGCTTGGTACGTCGTAATCGTCAAGCTTGTCGCGCCATGCATCGATCGGCGCTCGCGACACGCCAGGGGCGTTGCCGAGCATCCGATTAGGTTGTGCATTATAGACGGTGACGATCCATTTGGTGACCAAGTCCCTCAATTCCGACAGAGTCAGAATAGGCAGGTCAGCGTCTTCGAATTCGCGATGTTGAACGGCATTGGAGTGGGTGGTGCCAGGCAACCGGTGAGCAAATCTGGCGGCTTCTCGCATGAAGCGTTCGACAAGGCCCTTGAGCCACGGTGCACGCGGAGGAAGCCGGACAATCTCGAAGCCAAGCTGAGTAGCGGCGGACCGCAGATGGTTGTTGGCAAATTCCAGACCATTGTCGATGAAGATACGCTCGATGCGCCCCATGCACGGCCAGTCCTCGTCGCGAAGGCCCTGGATGTGACTGATCTGCTTGCGGTAGGTCGCATTTTTGATGCCGTCGACGACGGCAGCGTAGGTCGGTACATCAAACGATATGGAGAAGCCCAGCACCATGCGCGTGGCGCGGTCCAGCAAAACGACAAGGTAGGGCCGACCCAACACGGCGTGGTTTTCTGCCACCAGCCGGACATCCATCGGTGTGAAGTCGACCTCCACCTCTTCATAGGGGCGCTGGGGTAGCCTGCGCGTCTGGTAGGTCGTGAACTTCTTTCGAGCGGAGTGCCTGCCGACCCTGCCGGCCTGGATTACGAATGGCGAGAGTTTCAGGGAAATTTCGCGTCGCAATGTCGATAAGCACGGTGCCCCCAGCGTTCCATCCTTCCGCAGGAATTTCGTGGGCACCACTTGGCAATATCTCTTACCCTCCGCGCTCTGATTGAAGTCGTGAATGAACTTCTTGGCCTCGATAAGAGCGTCCTCGATCGAACCACCTTGCAGGAAGCGATCGACGCTGCGCTCGATTGCTTCCTGCTGAATCGGGAGCAGTCTCGAGCCCCGCTTTCCTTTCAGGTCATGCCGAACGGCGTAGGCAGCAAGGCCAACCTCTTCGAAGTACGCATCGTGCAAGCGCTTCCAGGTGATGACCGAACCAGGTGAGGGCGGCTGACGATCGCTAAGCTGAGGCGCCTTCTCAGCGATCCGCGCCTTGATCCAGGACTTCGTAGTCCGATAGCCATCGGGGTGTTGGCAAACATACTGAACGTATTCGTGCTTGCGCAAAGCGTCGGCTTGCGCGCTCTTCGTCATGACCGCAGGGGAAAGAGGAGAAAGTGGATGATGCTTTGTCGGCCGCGAGCGCCACTTGAGCTGCCCGGTGCCATACAGAACCAAGAGGTCATCATCTGACATGAGGGCCGGCTCGTTGGTGGCGAGCTTGACGAGTAACCAGCTAAAGTCATGACGGGATTGGGCAAGGTACTGGTCACCCTTGATCCAGACGACATCTCTCGCTGCGATCCTCAGCCTCGGGTACGAGGATCCCGGCGCCGGAGGTTCTTCGAGGGCATGCGCCAAGCTCATGCGCTGCTGCTCCGGAAACTGACCGCGGTGTTGCGGCAATACCTGGTCCGTTCATCGAGGCTGAACTCGCCGGTCAGGGCCAGCCGCAAAATAGCACTATAGGCCTCGGAACGAGTGTGGGCAGCGGACCGCACAAGCTCATCACAGAGCTGGCCGATCGTCGATCTGCCGTAAGCCGCCAGCAAACGGCGAGCTTCCAGCTCAGCCGATTTGTCGTGGGGCTCGAAGCGGTGCCTGTACAAGGCGCGCGCGTTGGAAAGCCGCTGCTCAGCTTTGAGGTCGCGCTCGGTCCAGACAAGCAAATCGGCCCCGAAATCCCTGTGATAGCTCGCACGGATGAACGGCTCACGCCGGATCCACTTGTGATGCGTAGCGAATCGATTGGCTTTGGCATCGATTACCAGCAGACGACCATCGTCGGTCATCGCCACGAAATCAGGCGTGTACTCGTGTTGATCCTGACCGCCTTCCGCGTTCGGCATCCAATAGCGCAACGTATGAGGCTGGCACGCATAGGCTTTGATGCGGATGTCGACCGAGAGATACAGGTGAGCGATCGCCTCAAGGCTGCTCTCATAGGGTGCGTGATCGCTCAGGCACTTCCGGTTTTTCGGGAAGATGCCATCGCGAGCCACCCAAACCTTGCGCGGCTTCCAGGTCCGGGTCGGCTTCGCGCCGGCGACCAATCCGAGCCGCTGCGCAGTTACCAGCCGGAGCTCGAGGTTCGAGCCGTCGACTGGCTTCGCGTCGCTCTCCCTGCCGTCACGCTCGGATCGGAGCGCGCTGAAAGGGCTTTGGCCACCCCTCGGACCAACTTTGACGAATCCCATCTCGTTCCCACACTTCGAATCGGTGATAAGAAAATGGGTACCTCCTGGCTTTTCGATGTCAATAAATATTGAAGTAGGGCAAGGAGAGGGCCAACATACGCACAATTCATATGGTATGAGACCGCAGAATCAGAGATAAAATACTGAATTAAATTTTCCAGGTATGATATATGACTGTGATCATGCGGATTTTGCGGCTTGTCCATTACTTTCATACAGTGAAAGAAACAAATTATGTCATTGACTAAGAATTTCTTGCGGCACATGTACTTCTAACTGGTGGAGGTGCGATGTCCATGTTCGATTTTCCGACGGTACGATTCTCCAAGTTCAAGGCGCGGGAGTTCGCGCGGATCGCCGGCATGACGGAATGCCTTGTCCTTGCGTGGCACGAGAATGGGCACATTGGTGCTTCGCGTCGCGGAACGGCATACCCATCGCACGAGCTTGCTGAGGCGATGCTGCGCCATGATCTCTCGCGGCACGGCCTTTCGCCAAGCGAGACAACCGATATCGGGTACACCTGCGCGGGCAAGATTCTGCGCCTCGTTATGGTCAACCACCCAGAGGCTTGCGAGGTAAAGGGCGGTTCGAACGCGGTGGCGTGGATGAAGCAGGTCCATCAGGAGTGCAGGCTGCACGCCAAAATCCTCTTTGGGGATGATGTCGGAGATGAACTCCTAGTCTGCATCGCCGGTAGCGAGTTTCAATTTATGCCATCCGGAACCGATCAGCTAAAGCTGCCCCGATATCGTAGCGCTCTCGTTTTCAACCTTGAAGGCTATGCTGAGCATCTTGCGACCATGGCCGACAAGCCAATCATGAGCTTCCAATTCGAATGCGGGCCGGGTGAGAAGAAGGTCCGATCGACCTTGGCGGAGGACTGATGGCGCGGTTTCGCCTCTTCCTTATCGGGGCAGCTGTCGGGATCGAGGTCGATCTTCCGGCCGCCAATATCTCCGAGGTCGAGCGCGACTTGTCGCGGCAACGGCACTTGCACGGAAGGCTTGCCGACCCCGATCCCTGCGGCACATCTCCCGGCTTTCTGGTGCCGGCCCACCGGATACAGATGATTGTCGAGGTGTGTTGAGGGCCGGCACCGCCGGCACCTCTAACACGATGGCACCTCAATTAAGCGGCGAGACGTCCCTTGGGGCGAACCGTGAACAGCGGTCCGACGCAAACAGCCTTGATCCGCTGCGCGAGATCGTCGGCATCGATGACGAGGCGCGGGGTACGGCCATGGCTCGCCCAGCTGTCATTCTCGTCCTTGAGAGTTTCGACGTCGGCCGATGAGAAAAACCTGACCTTCCAAGCGGTGGGATCAGTGGAGCAGCCGGGCAGCAGGCGTCCAATGTGCGGGCGGGTGTTCTCGCGAACGCCATAGAGCTGCGTGACATAGGACTGCCATTCCTCGGACGGTTCCGGGCAAACCCAATTTTCCAGATCCTCCCCCAGCCTGAGAAGCGTCTCGTTGCGAAGGTGCGGCAGCCAATTTCTCATCACGCTGGGCTCGAAACCGGCCTCCTGCCCCTTCTGGTGAATGAGCATATTGATGCCGGTAGCAAGGCCGAGCGACGGTGCCTGACCGGAGAGGATGTTGTGTCCGCAAAGATTGGCAAGACGCTGGATGTCGATTGAGCGCCTTTGGCAAAGACGCTCGAGTTCAGTGAAGCTCAGCATGCGCAGCTCAGCCGCAATATTTGATTGGATCATAAAAAACCTACCCGATTATCCCCTTGACGCATGTGCTAGCTGACCGCTCCTAGAGAGAGAGGTCGCAGCCGCTTCTTTGCATCTACCATTGCAACAGAATCGTCATTTTCGTGCGCGCGACACAGCGCCTCAAACACGCGCTCATCAAACTCAAAAACTGCCCCGTTCGGAAATCCAACCCCGGAAAACCTGTTGGCAGACTTTCTGGACGAAGTGATATATGTCAGCCGCGCGGTTCTACCGGTTACGAACCGGCGCACCGGCACATCGCCGTAACACATTGCAATACATTCCATTTTGACCTCCATATTCGCCGCCGTAACCCATAATAGGTGCAGAAAACCTGCTCAAGCGCAGATTTGGTTATGTCTAACCGGTGCGCCAACTCGGCGGCATTGCGTTGGACACGGTTATGGGCTAGGACACTTTTCGGTGAAACTGTCCGGAGTGGTGAAATGGCCGATGAAGAGCAGCAGGGGAATGGTGGTGGCAAGTATCCTACGCCTCCATATATAGCCTATAAGACCTTGCAGACGCTGTTGGGCGATCTGAAGGCCCACGGTTTGCCCCCTCAAATTGACCGGTCTGTCCTCACTCGCTTTTCTGGTGGGGTTCAGGGGCAGCTGATGATTGCCCTGCGGGTGCTGGGTCTGGTCGATGATAAAAGCGCACCTACGCCGAAGCTGAAGGCGCTGGTGGATGCGTTCGACACCGAGAACTACAGCGGCGTTCTTCGCCAACTCGTAGAGGAGACCTACCCCTATGTGTTGGGCATCGATCTCACCACCGCCACGCCCAGCATGTTCACTAAGGCATTCTCTGAGGCGACTGGTGCAGGAGAAGAGTCACTGAGGAAGTGTAGGGCGTTCTTCCTCGCTGCCGCGCGCGATGCGGGCATCAGCATCGGCGCTAGGATCGAGAAAGCTAAGTTTCCTCGCGGTCGCAATGGCGCTGCGAAGCGGCCCAAGAAGACAGATCCCTCACCGCCTACCGGAGCCCCCGCAACTGGCGCGCCGCCCGCAGCGACCCCTGAGGTCAAGATAAGCGAGAAAGCCCTTGAATACCGGCTCGTTGATTTGATGGGCGAAGCGGCGGGCGATGCTGAAGTGATGGCCGCCATCATCAAAGTCATTACGTTCCTGAAGACGAAGCCTGTGGAGCAAAGCGTCGATCAGCAGGACACGAACAAGGCGGCCGACGAATGAACGTCGGCCGCCTCAATATCCCTGACACCGCACGGCAATCCTTGGCCGGGTTCGCGCGGATGTCCTTCCCGGAGGAAAGGAGTATCCCATGTGGCAAGCCGCATTGTTAGACTAGCGCACCGGTCGACGCGGGGCCTGCCCCGCGTCGCACCGGTGTACTAGCAAGCTGTAAAGAGATCGTCTATAAGGTTGCGCTGAAACGCGCAGTTCCTGAAGGGGTCTCTATGTCTGTTGTTCCGATCCGTCCCGTGAGTGAATGGGAAAATCGGGCCATGCGAAAGGCAAGGCGCGTGTACGCAATCGCATTCGATATTGACACCCAGGTCGCGGAGCGCGTGATGGGTGCTTCTTGGAAGTCATGTTATGGGATGATCGAGCGCGGGCTTGCCGCGCACGGTTTCGTCCGCATGCAGGGCAGTCTGTTTTTTGGCGATGAATCGTCCAATGCCGTGAGCTGCTTTTCAGCGGTCAAGGAACTGGATGATAAATACGCTTGGTTCGGGCGCATCATTAAGGATGTGCGGATGCTCCGCATCGACGAGGACAACGATCTGTTGCCCCTGCTGAGCAACCGCCTGCCCTTTGGCAAGTCCGACGTGGCATAGGCATGGCGTCCGCCCCGTTATCATTAGGAGAGGCTCTGGCGTGCGGACGCCTTGCTGACTTCATCGATCAGTGCGAAGCCGAAGGCATCGGCCCCGCCGATCAGAAGCAGTTCGATGCATTAATGGGGACGCTCATAGCGCCCCCACCAGAAGGTCAAACATCCCGTTCACCCGCCCACGGTTCGAAGCGCGGAAAGTGAACTCGTCCAGATAGCGCTGCATGTGCTTGCCGCTGATCTGGATATGCGTGGAGCGAACCGAAGCCTTGAACAGCTTCCAGAAGCCTTCAACTGTGTTCACGTGGAAGGTTTCGCCAGCACGGTAGTCATAGAAGGCGTATTCCTTGGCACCGTGCTTGACGCGCCCGTGCTTGTAACCGTCGCCTTCCAGTAAGCCGTAGCTGTAGAGTTCATCGGTCGAGACCGTCGCGCCCCTTTCGACGTTGGCCAGCACAACGTCGCGCAGCGTGTCCTTCTTGACGTTGGGGATCACAACCGCCTTCATGCGACCGTCACGCTCGGCAAGGCCCATAACGATGGTCTTGCCAGCAGCACCGCGACCACGCTTGCCCGAACGGCGACCGCCCACATAGGCTTCGTCCAGTTCGATGTGACCGGCGAGCAGCGCGTCGAAGCCTTGTGCCTTGCTCATAAGGTCGCGGATATGTTGGCCAATCCGGTAAGCGGTCTTGTAGGTCACACCCAGCTGGCGTTGCAGTTCCTTGCCGCTCACGCCGTGGCGCGTCGTGCAGAACAGATACATGGCATAGAACCAAGAAACGAGCGGTGTGCGCGTGTCGTGGAGGACAGTGTTAGCGGTCGGGTTCACGTGATGGCCGCAATTGGCGCAAACGTAGGTGCGACGCGTTGCCAGCTTGTGGTGAGTGCTTTCCTTACCGCATGACGCGCACTCGAAACGGGTGCCACCAAATCGCACTTGCATGATGTGCTCAAGGCAGGCGTCTTCATTCGGGAAGCGGGCGAAGAACTCGCGAACGCTGAACTCGGGGCTGGCAGAAGGGCTTTTGCTGGTCATGCCATCTTAATGGCAGAACTCGATACATGCGTCAAGGGGATAATCGGGAAAACCTATGAATTTTAGGGATAACAAACATCAGCGCTGGCTCAGGTCTGAACGCCCAACCTAGCGGTGAGGCGAATGGCGACCGATTATGTCGCTGATGTAAAGAAAAGATAGACGAGTTTCTATGCTATGTCAAGTAAAAACTGCATGAACATCGGTTCATCTTCATAGGACAATTTGTCCTATCGGCATCTAGACTCTTTCTTAAAGTGAACTGAATCCATCTCTTTGAATGGGTGGAAGTAATTGCGGGAGAGCTCTGCGTGGGTGCTCGGGCAGAGCCAGGGAGCCGGTAGAAGCGCGGCATGGCCCTTGATCCTCGCTGAGTCGAGCCAAGCGCCTTACTCCGCGACAGCAATGCGATTACTTCAGCTGATTTCGACCGGGTGCTAGCAATCTACTAATCTCAAAGCAGGGATCTTATTGCAGCCGTAACCGATCCCCAATCAGGCTCCTTAGTCATGTGACACCACGAAAATCGCAACGCTCCATCGATCCGCGCTTCGGGCAGGCCCATCGCCACCAAAACATGGCTCGGTTCATAGCTCGCTGAAGTACAGGCTGAGCCATTGGAAAGGGCGATCAAATCTTTCAAAACTAACATTACAGCTTCAGAATCAAGCCCTGGAAAACTGAGGTTCAGGGTTGCGATGAGCCCTTGATCACTCGAGCCGTTGATTACTGCACCAAGCGGCTCAAGCGCATCAAGGAGATGTTGACGGATTTCCCGGCATCGCGCTGAGCGGGCATCAACATCACGAGATGCTGCGGCGCAGGCCGCACCAAATGCAGCTATCAACGCAACTGGCAATGTCCCCGGGCGAAGGCCTCTTTCTTGCCCGCCACCATAGATCAGTGGTGTCAACGGCACTCTCGTCTCGCGACGTCGGACGACCAGCGCTCCAATCCCCTTAGGGGCGAACAGCTTATGCCCTGAGACACTGATTAAATGAATGTTTGGATCGGTTAGTGGTTCGATAATTTTTCCGAAGCTCTGAGCAGCATCAACATGAAAAAATGTGCCACTTCCAACCAAGCCGGCTCCGATCGCCTCAATCGGCTGTAATGCGCCTGTCTCGTTATTCGCGTGCATGACTGAGACCAACAATGTGTCGGGCCGAACCGAGCTGAGAACAGCTTCGGCGCTAACGCGCCCATCAGCTTCTGGGGCTACGATGGTCTGTTCAAATCCCGCCAAGGTCAGGGCATGAATCGGTTCGAGTACCGCCTTATGTTCGATCGCGGTCGTGACGATATGGCGCTTATTCGACGCCTCACCGTGCGCGCGAAGTCCGAGAATTGCGAGATTGTTTGCCTCGGTCGCGCCGCTAGTGAAGATCACCTCGTCGACACGCGCAGCAGCCAATGACGCAATTTGTGTGCGTGCCAATTGCACGGCACGTTTCGCCTGAACACCGAAATCGTGGGTGCGACTGCCGGCGTTTCCATATTCGAGTTCCGTGAAGCGCAGTAGCGCATCCCTGGCCTCAGGATCGATCGGAGCCGTAGCAGCGCAGTCAAAATATGATGTCATTTTTCAAACAACGTTTGTTTCCTGTTTGACAAACAGTGCCACAAAGGCGAGTGTGGGTCTATAGGGAGCGCACGTCGAAACTACATGGTATCAGGATTTGAATACGCCTTTCCCGCGATACGAGGCGTCCAGGCTAGCCGAGAGTTCTACGTGTCGATGTGCCCGCTCCGGCTGCTGCCCAAGCTCTTCCTTTTCAACGAGGACGAGATGGTACCCGAGCTGCGCGCCCAGCGCCAGTTGAACAAGGCGCGACTTCCTGAAATGGCGCGCTATGTACTCGAAAATCCGGATGACTATGTGTTTTCCGCTATCACGGCTTCCGTCGATGCTGACGTGAGGTTTGATCCTTTTGGCGGTGATCCAGATTCGCGAAAGATGGGCGTGCTCAGGATCCCGATGTCAGCTCGATTTGTACTGAACGATGGTCAGCATCGACGCGCTGCCATAGAAATGGCAATGCGAGAGAACCCATCAATTGGCGATGAGAGCATCGCGGTGGTTTTCTTTCTCGACCAAGGGCTTGCCCGCTGCCAGCAGATGTTCGCTGATCTAAATCGTTATGCCATTCGGCCAGCGCGATCGCTGGGCGTCTTGTACGATCACCGTGACGACAAGGCGCTGCTCGCCAAGTTGGTGGTCGCGCGTGCGCCGGTGTTTCGGGATGTCGTTGAGATGGAGCGCACCACACTTGCCCCGCGCTCTCGTCGACTCTTCACGCTCAGCGCGATCTATACCGCGACCGCAGCACTGCTCCAAAATGTTGAGATCGAGGAGCCAGAAGAGCGCGCCAGGCTTGCTGCAGAATTCTGGGAAACTGTTGGGGCGCAGTTACCTCAGTGGGCACAGGTTCAGAAGGGCAAGATCACCGCTGGCGATGTACGCGAAGACTATCTGCACAGTCATGGCGTCGTGCTTCAAGCGCTTGGACGGGTTGGCAATTGCCTCCTTCATCACCAACCCAGCGACTGGAAGAGTCAGATTGTGAATATTCGTTCAATCAACTGGAGGCGCAACAACGCGGCGCTATGGGAGGGCCGCGCCCTGATCCTTGGTCGAGTGTCGAAGGCGCAGCAGAACGTCCTGCTCACCACAAATGCCATAAAGAACCATTTGGGCATCAATCTCAGTGCTGACGAAACTCGCGCCGAAGATGCTCTAAAAAGAGGAGATCGTAGCGATGGCTGAGCAGCCACGGCGCAAAAGTGCTTTTGCCGAACTCGGCTTTGAAGCGACGATTTCGGCCCTGATCGACGAAATCCAAGCGATGTATCGCGCTGACGGTATTCCTTGGGTTGTCGGCTACAGTGGAGGTAAAGACAGTTCAGCCGTCTTGCAGCTGATCTGGATGGCGCTCGCGGACCTCCCGCAGGATGAGCTGAGCAAGCCCGTTTATGCAATCAGCACCGATACGTTGGTTGAAAACCCGATCGTTGCGACCTGGGTGCAAAACTCGCTGGAGAAGATGGGGGGTGCGGCCAAGGCGGCCGGAATACCTTTAACTCCTCACCGGCTAACGCCTGAGGTCGGCAACAGCTTTTGGGTCAATCTTATAGGCCGAGGTTACCCTGCTCCTCGTCCACGCTTTCGCTGGTGCACCGAGCGACTGAAGATCAATCCGTCGAACAAATTTATCGGCGATGTCGTGCGCGCGAATGGCGAAGCAATCATCGTGCTTGGTACGCGCAAGGCGGAGAGTGCGGCACGCAGCTACGTGATGACTCGGCTCGAGGGCAAGCAGGTGCGAGCGAAGTTGTCCCCCAACACCACTTTGCCAAACGCATACGTCTATAGTCCCATCGCTGACTGGTCGAACGACGATGTGTGGACGTTCCTCATGCAGCGGCGGAACCCCTGGGGACATAACAACAAAGATCTTTTGACGCTTTATCAAGGTGCTTCAGCCGATGGCGAATGCCCGCTGGTGATAGACTCCACCACGCCGAGTTGTGGTGACAGCCGCTTCGGTTGCTGGGTTTGCACGCTGGTGGACCAAGATCGCTCGATGCAAGCAATGATCCAGAACGACACCGATAAAGAATGGATGCAGCCGCTTTTAGACCTTCGCAACGCACTCGATGTGCCAGACGACCGCCCCCTCCGTGATTTCCGAAGGATGAGCGGGCACATCCAGTTGTTCAACGACAGGCTGGTCCCTGGCCCCTATACCCAAGCAGCTCGCCAGAAATGGCTCGAGGATTTGCTTCGTGCGCAGCTCCATGTCCAAATCCATGGCCCGGAGGAAATGGCAAGTCTCGAGCTGATCACCCTGCCCGAGCTAGAAGAGATACGCCGTATCTGGGTGGTCGATAAACATGAGATCGAAGATAGCTTGCCCAAGCTCTACGAGCGGATTGTGGGCAAGCCCTACCCGGGCGGGCGACTCGACGACAGCATGAGCTTCGATGCGGAGGACATTGAGCTGCTGAAGGAAATCAGCGGTGATACACTTCATTTCGAGCTAACGAGGCAATTGCTTTCGATTGAGCGCAAGCACCGCGTCATGGCACGGCGCGCTGGAGTGTTTGGCGAACTCGAACGGGCGTTCGAACGCGGCTTCTATGACGATGAGGCCGACGCTATGGACCGAGCGAGGGCCCGGCAACAGGCTAAGCAGGACGCCGCCGAGCAGGCGGCAGACATCGGATGATTATCGACCAACTTATATTGCATGATTTCGGGCAATATGGCGGCCGTGTCGTAATCGATCTGACCCCACCGTCACCGGAACAACCGATCGTCCTGTTTGGTGGGCTCAATGGGGCGGGCAAGACCACATTGCTTGACGCCATTCAACTTTGTTTGTTCGGCTCGCTCGCCCGCCCTTCTCGACGAGAAGGCGTCAGCTACGAACAATATCTAGATGGCTGTATCCACCGCGGCAATGGAACAACAAGTGCTTCGATTGAGCTGCGTTTCCGCCGCATGTCTCATGGTGAGGAGCAGCACTATCGAGTAAAGCGCAGTTGGCGCCGAACAGCTAAGAGCTGCAAGGACCAACTCGAGGTGGTCCGCAATGATCGTTTTGATGCCATGGCGACTGATCATTGGGCCGAGCAAGTCGAAGAGTTTTTGCCCGCCCGGATAGCTCATCTGTTTCTCTTTGATGGGGAGCAGATCGAAGCTTATGCTGATCCACGCAGTTCTAGTGGTCTGATCGAGACGGCTATCTATAATCTGCTCGGCCTTGACCTTGTTGAGAAGCTTGGCTCTGACCTATCGGTGATCGAGCGCCGGCGGCGGATGGAAGCGCGCCCTCAAGAAGAGCAGGAACGGCTTAAGCTGCTTGAGCAGAGGCGTGAAGAGCTACGTGAGCAGATCGAGGTGGTTCACGCGGCACACGCAAAGCGTGAAGCCGAGCTGGGCCGCATTTCTAACCTAAGGGCGCGCCTTGAAGAACGCTTCCGCAAGGAAGGCGGTCACCTGTTTGAGCAACGGGGAGAGTTGGAACGTATTCTGTCGAAAGCAGATGCGCAATTTCGCTCGACAGAACGGGCGCTTCGTGATGCCGCTGCAGGTGCGACGCCACTGCTACTGGTTCTTCCGCTTCTCCAAAGGACTGCCAAGCAGGTGCATGCCGAGTCAGAATCAGCTCAAGCGCTTGCGACCGACAAGTTGTTGTCTCAGCGCGATGCGCAGATCGTAAAGGCATTGGAAAGGCAGAATCCAAGTTCGGATCTCATCAATTCTCTTGCCGATTTTTTGCGCGAAGATCGTTCCAAGCGACGCAATTCGATCGAGGCACCGCGATTGAAAATGAGCGATCTCGGGCGTGAGCGGCTCCGTGAACTGCTCGATGAAGAGCTCGATGCGACGCGTGCTTTATTGCCGTCCCTACTCGACGACCAGCACAAAGCGTTGATCGCCCTCGAAGATGCACGCCACGAGGTCGCAGCGGTACCGACCGCGGAAGCATTGACCGCGCTGTCAGCAGAGCGGGATGAGTTGATTGCTCGTGAGGCAGTTATGCGAACTGAGCAAAAGGCTGAAGGCGAACAGCTCGATCGGTTGCGTCGGGAATACGAACGCTCGCAAGCAGATATTTCGCGGTTTACGGCAGACGACAAGGAAGCGCAGCTCGCGGATGATGATCGTACCCGCATGCTACTACACATCAATAAGGTACGAGATACGCTTTTAAAATTCAGGGACGCGGTGATCCGGCGCCACCTATTGCGCATCGAAGCCTTAGTGCTCGACAGCTTCCAACAGATGCTGAGAAAAAAGACCTTGGTCCTCAATTTGCGGATCGAGCCAGAAACCTTTCAGCTTGCGCTAACAGGGCGCGACGGTAATCCGCTGCCGCCTGATCGCTTGTCGGCTGGTGAGCGGCAATTGCTCGCAACATCAGTGTTGTGGGGGCTAGCGCGTGCGTCAGGCCGGCCGCTTCCAATGGTGATCGATACACCGCTCGGCCGGCTTGACAGTTCGCATCGCCAACGGCTGGTAACGCACTATTTCCCATTGGCTAGCCACCAGGTCATTTTGCTTTCGACCGACGAGGAGATCGCTGGCGGTTACTTCGAAGCGCTGCAACCCTTCATCGGTCGTGTCTATCATCTGCAGTATAACGAAGATCGCGGCGCAACGACCGTGGAACCCGGCTATTTCAGCGAACGTGAAACTACAAGTGAGGCCGCACATGTCGGTTAAGTCGATCCGATTTTCGCAAACGGCACGCGAGCAGCTCTCTCGGCTAAAGCGACATACCGGCATCGAACACATGAACGTTCTAGCTCGGTGGGGGTTGTGCACCTCGCTCGCAGAGACCATCCCGCCGCCGCCAGCGAAGATCCCTGCCGACAGCAATCTAGAGATGAGCTGGGAAGTTTTCGGCGGCCGCTACGCTGACATTCTCCTCGCTTTGGTCAAACAGCGGTGCCTTGAGGAGGGGCTGGGAGACGATGAAGATTTGGTCGCGCAACAGCTACGCCTGCATGTTCATCGCGGGCTGTCTTATCTCGCTGGCGATCGAAAAATGCGCAGTATTTCTGATCTTGTTAACAGGGCGGACCGGGTCGGTTGAGAAATAGAGCTTGACTGCAACCCCGTGCCTTCCCTTTCACTTGCTGCATGGTGTTTACTAAGAGCCTGTGGTACAAATGAGAGGTCATAATCGTTACTATACTATAACTCATTTCGAAAACGACTGATCTATGGAGCTTAGGTTGGAGCCAGCGCTTCACCGATCAGAGCAACATAGTCACGGAGAAATTCCTCAATTGAATAAGGCTTGGTATCGCGCTTCTGTGAAAGAAATTCAAACCCACCGCTCGCATAGGCATTCATGCGTTTCATGCCATGCTCGGTCAATTGATTGTTGCCATTTCGTGCATCGACAATGTCTTTAAACAGCCCGCGGACCGAGGCTTTCTCGTTTACGTCGATACCTTTATATTTCATCTCCGCGATGACAAGCAAACCAATCAGTAGGGTGCTAGCTGACTTATAATCGTCGATGAAATAATCGATGAACTCCTTTGAGCCCGGGCCAGTGATGTGCGTTTCGCTCGAGCGGCCACTCGCGAAGCCTGCCATCACGCAGAAATAATAAAGGTCAAATTTTGAGCGCAGATGCTGGGTCTTCTCAATTTCCGAGAACCAAGCCTCAGCGTCGGTGCGCAGTCGGAACATCGCCATGGATCAGGCCTCCTGCTCGTCTTTGAGGCCAAAGCTCATGAAATAATCGCGATCGTCCACAAGCACCGCACTTTCAGTCTGTACAACGCCTGTGGCGGGTAAGTCTGGGAGTAATCGTGCAGTGCCGTCGGTCTTTCGGAACATAGTCAAATATTTGACTGCTCCTGCTGCCTTTTCAAGCGGCAGAACAAAGCCCGGTCGCTCAGTGTTGATCGTGAAGCCAACGAATTGCGTGCAGAGCGATGGGATTAGCGCTGCGATGTTTTCGCGTACATCGCCATCAATCGGGTTGGCTGGGCTATCGACGACCAGTGGGAAGTTGTTGTTTCCACGGTTAAGCACGCTCATTAAGAAGGTATAGCCCACTGACAATGTTTGGCCGACGCTTGCGCCATCTTGGCCAGCCAGCCTGAGCGAACGGTCGATTCCTGAGATTTCGAGCGGATCGTTAATCAGGATTCCTTTTATGCGCTGGTTGGCTTCCACCACGAGCTCGTCCCGGATCTGGCCCCGCGCAATCGAAGCGGCGCGAACCAAGATTTCCTTCAGGATGTCGGTCTGCTTGCGCAGCGTGACGGTTTCGGTGATCTCAGCGATTTTCGCGCTGGCTTCTTTGAGCTTGCGCTCAATCAGCTTGAGCGAGAAAATCGGCTTGTCGTCGGGATCGCCTTCGCTCGCGATTGAGTCGATGATCGCCCGAAATTCTGCATGTTTGCTCTTGTGCTCGTCGAGTGCAGCTTCCCATGCCTTAAGCTGTTCGTCGCCCTCGTCGATGAGCTGTTGCTTCAAGGTACGCACAAGCTGTTCCGCTTTATGCTGGGCACGGCGGGCAACACCGAGCGAGCGAAGCTGCACAGCAAGTTTCTCGTCGGGCGCGTCCTCGCCCTTGCTCGCGGTGAACTTATCGATGTCCGACTTCAGCGCGTTGATAGTCCCGGACTCGTCCGCATCAAGATAACGCTTGGAACGAGTGATGATTTCATGCCGCGCACCTGGCGTCATGTCGCGGCCGCAAATGCATTCGGCTTCGTTGATCAACTCTTCGAAGAACTGCGCTGAGGTATTTTCCGGCAGCCGAAGCAGGTCGAGATTTTCCTTGAGCTCGACAAGCGAGGCGCCGAACGCTGCATTCAATGCAAGCGGCATGCGAATAGCTGTCATCGCGGCACTGGTGGCGGCGAGCAGGTCGCGCTCTGCTTCGCCCAAAGCACTGAGCGCGGTGGCGTGTTCGGCTTGGGTAGATTTCATGCTGGCGAGGCGCTGATTGATTTTCGCTTCGAGGTCGGCAATCTCCTTGGCGTGGATCCCGATCTCGCGCGAGGCATGAGTGTGCATCTTTCGAAGTTCGTCGCGGCGCTTGATTAACGCAGTTTGCTCGTTGAGATAGCGTTGCAAGCCGCTGTCAGTCTTGGGGCCGCTAGCTTTCGAGCGCCTTTCCCACTCCTCTTCGGCGAACTGCGATACTTCGCCGAGTAGGTATAGTTGGCAAAGTGCATCGATTGCCCGGTCTGCCTCGGCCTTTTTTGGATCGAACAACTCATCCGCAAATTCGCCATCGAAGATGAACAGCCGCAGGAATTCTGGCGAGAGAAATTGATGCACTTCGGGGGAGGGCGCCCAGCCCGTAACAATACCGCCGCTACCGACATTGGTGGTCCGATAGCGCGCTGCGCCATTCTCAAAATCAAGCGTTAGCTCGAAGGTTAGCGGCCGGCCATTAACGAGCAACTTCACGATGAACTGGCCCTCGGATCGTGTGTCGAGCCGACGCCGAAGGCGGCGAACCTGGTCGGGCGTCCAGCTGGCCGCTTCATTGCTAAGCGTCGCTTTGATCAGCTCAAGGGTGGTCGTTTTACCCGTGCCATTGGGCATCTGAATGAGAGCGACCTTTGCTGGCTCGCCATTGCTGTCGAGCAAGTCGATTTCGATATCGGGCGTCCGTAGACCACGGCTGGACCAGCCGGCGAGATCAATCCGCATCCTCGGCTCCCGGCAGTAAAATGGCCTGTCGAACATCGTCGTAGAATTGGCCGCGGGCGTCGCGGCTTAGCTCGCTGTCGCTCAAATGAGTCAGCCACGCGAGGAGGCGGTTGGCGACCGCATCGGGTTGCCCAACCTCCTTTGCCGCAGCTTTGAGCGCGCCGGCAAGCGCGGGGTCAAGAGCCATCGTTCGGATCCCTTCTGGTTTTGGCAAGATCGGTCAGCCAGTTACTACGCTCCTGGTCTGCATTTAGAAAGGTGTCGCCTGGCGCGGACGGACGGACAAAGTCAATCACGAGCGCCCGCTTGCTTGGATCGTCGGGATCAGTGCGCAAAACCCGCCCGATCCGTTGGATCGTCTCAAGTTTAGCGCGGGCCGAAGCAAACAAGACGACAGTTGACAGTGAGCGGATGTCGATGCCCTGGCTGATGCGATGGCAGGTGATCAAACTGTCGATTTCGCCATTGGCAAAGCTGACCAAATGGGCGCGGTCATCATCGGCATAGTAGGTCCGATAGCGATGAGTGTAGCGGTCGATGATCGTCAGGATTCGCGCGCCGTACTCCCTAGTCTCGACGAAAAGGATCGCGCGGTTCAGCCATTCCGGATGATCGCGCAAATGGTTGGCGAACACCGACGGCTTCATCTCCGCAGTCTTGTAGACCTTGGAGATTTCAGTCCATAGTTCCTCGTCGCGCATGGGATTGCCCTCATGTGCACGCGCGGCTTTCCTAGCATATACGGCCGCCAAGCGATCGCGGTCGCCATCGGTCAGGTCGTAGGGCAACGGCAGATAGTCGAATTCACTTAAGACCCCGCGGCGAATTGCGGCCTCGAGCGGAAACTCAAAGAGTGTTGGTCCCAATGCGGACTGGATAAAGGCATTGCCGACGGTGTCATATGCGCGGTCTGGCGTGGCGCTCAGGCCCAATTTCCAAGTGAAGGCTTTGTGAGCGCTGGCTAGGTTGCGCACGAGCGACGGCGTACCAAGCCCATGCACTTCGTCATGGATAATCAGCATCTTCGATTTCGCCCTGTCGGGCAGCCGCGAGAGGATCTTGTAGAGCTGCTCGCGTGAGACAACGAGAAGCGCATGATCCGGGTCGAGCGCGAATTCGCCAAGTTCATGGTGACGCTCGAAATGCTTGTAGACCAGCCAAGTAGGATTTTGCCCTAATGCCCAGCCATCCAGCTCGGCGGCCCATTGGTCGAGCAGGTCAGTGCCGTCCATGGTGACAATCGCGCTGTCGATGTGCCCTTCGGCGATAAGCCGGTCGAGAATCTTGACCGCCGTGCGGGTCTTGCCGGTGCCGGTCGCCATTTCGAGAATGCCGGCGCGCGCTTCCATGAAGGCGGCCACTGCATCATCTTGGTGCCGCCAACGCGGGTCCGCCACGATCGGGTTTGGTACTCGTTGATTGCGCAGGCTTCGCGGTGCCCGTGCACGTAGCCGGTCCAGTACCTCGCCCTTAGGCGCGAGCACGCTCAGGCCTTCCGCTAAACCGTCCCATGCTTCTTCAAATTGCTCGCATTTGACCGCGACCCGTTCTGTCTCACCAGCGAGCCAGCTTCGATAGACATCGATCGACTCATAGTTACGGCGGTGTCCGCCCAGCGTCTCATTCGCCGAGCCAGTAAAAGCGATGGTTCGATTTTCGGGAAAGTCGAAAATGCCGATCTTCTCATGGAATATCCCTGGGTCATCAATATGTTCGGCAAACGCGAAGCGGAGCTCGAGCCGGTCATTCGCGACTAACCACGCGAAAATCTGAGCGCGTAGCCCGATATCCGAGGGTTTCTCAATGAGAGCGACAATAGCTTCTAGGACCTTCTCGACTACGATGGCGCGGTAGCTATCCCGCTGCGCTGTCGATCCAAGACGGCGCAGCGTCTCTCGATCCTGTTCGGACAGCTCAGGCGATGCGATCAACTGAATCTTCAAGCCATCCTCGAGTGCAAGGCGCGGCAAAGCGTCGGTCCAACTTAGCAATGCCGATGTCGAGAAATAGCCAACTGCACGCCGATAGCGGCTCGCCTCGCGCATGCATGGCTGAAAGAATGCCGCAGACAGATCGTCACGGCCACTTCGATAGTGGCCTTTAATTTGGTCGATTGCGGTCATAATCCGATGTGATCCGTGCTCATTCGTCGAGTAGCCAATCCGCAGTCGCGTCACGTCGGGCCAGTTCTGCAGTGCGACGATGTTCGCGCATCAACCGTGCGAACAGATCATCATCATCATCATCATCATCATCATCCTCGTCATCCGCTTTGCCCATGGTTTCGGCCGAATGTGCAGACGCTTCCCCAAACAGGGCGGCGACGCGATCCGGCGTTGTCCAACCAAGCAAAGATGATGTCGCCCCAATCGCTTCGGACATTAATGCTTTGCCCAGCTCACTTTCCCAGTCGAGATTACCGGTTTGAATGCGCGTCTGCGCAAGCTCGTTGGCTAGGGTAGTTGCCCGTTCGGTCACTGGATGCGCCAACAGCAATAATTCATCGTCCTGCCCCTCGGGCAGCGTGACGCAATTTAGTGCGAGCATAAGCGCCAATAGCCCTTGGCCACCTGCCGCATCGATACGGCGGCCCATCATGCGATTGACCGCAAGCCAGTTTAGGCTCCCGCGCTCTTGGGAGATCCGACACGCGGCCAAGAGCCGGTCCAAGCTCGGTCGCGGTTCGGGCTCCGGAATCTTGCCTAACACAGTAATTTCGAAGCGACCTTCGAGTGCCCGAAGACGACGCCAGTCCGCTTTGAGCGCTTCTGCGACTGGCCACAGGTCGACCGACGCGACTGCCAGTAGCGAGCGATAGAGCTGAGCGGGCGCCTCGAACCGTGCCCAGCTGCAAAAGCGATATTCGGCCGCTGGCGTCCACAGACGATACGTTCCCCATGGTTCAGCCGCCTTGCGGCCGAAGGCATAGGCTCGAGCTTGGGGCTCGTTCAGCATGTAGGGCAATTCCGCTGATAAAAGTGACTCTTCGTCAAGCTGATGCTCGTGGAGGGCAAACACTCCAGGCAGTACACGAAGGAAAAGGTCAGGCCGACTGACGATCACAGGAGCGACACTGTTACGCGACCGGCCCGGCTCGAGGATGGCATCGGCGTCCCGGTACAGCTCAACCACGGGTGTCGGCCCTCTGTTGCGAAGCGCGTCTTGTAAAGAGCCTGCGATAGTAAGCGGGTCGACCGGCTCTGGAAGCCTTGGCAAAGCGAACGCCTGCGGCAATGGGTAGTGTTGCGGGCCGCATCCCAATGCCATCCACAGGCCGTCTTCAACCTCAATGAAGAGATGCGGAGCGATGTCCAAAACGATGTCGAAGTCCCGCAGTGAGCACGGATCATCGTTGAACGCTGCAGTATAGGCATCTTCCAGTTCATACAGCGACATCGATTTACCATGTGCGCATAGCAGTCGGTGGAGGCGGGTCATCCGGCGCAAGCGAACACGGGGACGTTGGAGAAACAGATAGCCGTCGACCAAAGAAAGTTCTGTTTCGACGCAAACTGCTGCCGCAATCACACTCTCTTCTTTGCCAAGCGCGAGATCGTCGATTGCGATTGGCAGAGGGCGTTCGGCGGCAAGCTGACGGAGTACGACACCGAGGTTTGCGACCGCATTGAAGTCACAGGAATTAGCGACGAACCCATACCGCATTGCAACGCTGGTCTGCGACAGCCATTCACCGATGCTCAATCCCGCAATATCGAGCGCGAGTAGCAACTCGGCAGGCAGCTCGTGACGGATCTGGTAGCTGTCATGGGCCGGAAGGAACGGCTTAGAACGCTCTTCCCAGAAATGTTCGGAAGCCTCCGCGAGCAGGGCCCGGAGTGGGGTCCCGTCCAATTTTGCCGAAAGCTTACGGAGAGCCTTTGCTTCAATCTGCCGGATGCGCTCACGTGTAACCGCATAGGTCGCACTGATTTCTTCGAGCGTTTCCACATTACCGCCATCGAAACCATAACGGCGGCGCAGTACCGAAACTTCACGCTCATTCAACTTCGGGATAGCCCAATCAAGCAGCCCAGTAAGGTCTGTGTCGCGAGGGGGGCAAGCCTCAATTACATCGAGGATGCGACTTGCCAGCTCACGCCGCCGCGTATCGGGAGTTCCGAACAGGTAAGCGCAATCGTCGAGGAGGATCGCTGGGTCCGAGCAGGCCTGCACCAACGTGCGCACCACCTGAGCCTTTACGAGCTCATCAAGCTCGACCAGCGACTTGCGTCCGAGATTTTGCCTACTCAGCAGTTCGGCGCGGATGGCTGCTCCGCCGGTTAAAAGCTCTGTCAGCGGATTATTGATCAGTGTTGTGCCTTTGAGCGCGTTGCTTAGTCGCATCGAGACGACTTGGCCGCGCAGTGCGTCCGCATAGGTGAGACCATCCAGCTTTCCCAGCAGCGTATTCAGGCGCAGCGAATTCTCGTCGTCGGCATGCGGTGCGTCAGAAACTTGACGGCATTCGAGCAGTTCGAGCGAGGCGCTCGCAAGAAACTCGGAGATGAGCGCTTCCAGTTCGGTCGCGGTGCGTTTGCCGAACGCCCAAAGCGACGTCATGAACTTTGTTCGTGCGCTGGGTCCGGCATCAATATATTCGCCCACCGTTTTATAAGGCATCACCCCTTCAAGCACACCGCGTTCGATCGTATTTCGAAGTCTTACCGAGACGTCGCTTTGCGCCACCAGCTGTTCGATTGGCATAGCGCGCGCCGCCGCGACAGCGTCGCCGCCCGAGTAAGCAGCTTCGAGACATCCGATTTCGGCTTCGCGCTGCTGCATTAGATTGACTGATCCTCCGTCTGATGTTTCTCAGCAAACTCCTTGAAGGCTCGGGCGAGATAGAAGATGCGCGGAGGCCGACCTTTGCCGCGCCCGCCGGCATGATTGGTGACGATCGCATCCACGTCCTTTTCGAGCATTGCGATTGTAAACAGGTCTGCTGAGGCCGAATTAAGAGCCAAATCCGAATGGCCTTGCTCTTCGAGATAGTTATTGAATGATAGGATTTTGGGTTTGGCTATCGCCGGGCTCAGAGCATCATCACCCAATCGTGCTCGGATCCTTTCTATTGACACAAGATCGAGCGTGAGAGCCAGGTCGAATGCCAGTCCAGCGTTCACCGATAAGTCAGCGTCGGGAAAATAGGGCCGCATCCGCGCCACGAAATCATGCACGTCGGCAAAATCACCGGTCTGCTCCTCCATGCGAGCAATATTCGCGGCAAGCAGTCTCGTTATCGCTGCATCACCGGCGCGGGTCAGATGCCCAAGTGCCTCAAGCAGCCCACGTTCGGCGTCGCTTGGGCCCTCACCTTCGGGTTTATAGCCAATGTCATGTTCAATTTCGTTCCAGACATGCGCCATCATGGAGCAAATCTGTATCTCGCAGCTCGCACCGCGAAGGTTCTCGTAATTCCCGACCAGATCATTCTCAGGTAAATGCACCTGGCAATGCGTTGCGCGATAGAAATGCCCTGCTGCAGGCTCCAGCTTGTCTTTCGGGTCAATCTCGACCGCGCCACCTTCGGCACCACAGAACAACAGAGCCACCGCTTCCGCAACGCGTCCTTCGTCCTCTGGGCGATAGGTTGCTATCCGGACTCCGGCAAAATCGCCGATTCTTGCAAATACATCTTCGACCGTTGAAAAATCTTTGTCAGCCCTGCGCGAGAAGCGGCGAAGTTTTCCCTCGAAACTCTTAACAGTCTTTGTTCGTGAAGTGACCTGAGCTCGGACTGCATTATCTTCGACAATAGCGCAGCGACAAAGGTCAGCGACCCTGCTTGCAAGCTTTATATAGCGGTCGCGCTCACGATCATACCGCGCAACTGCTTCTGAAATAACGGATTCGCTAATGGGCATGCAGCCCCCCAATGAATAACAAAGTGGAGAGATTTAGCCTCCGGTCAACAGGATAAATCTCTACCCCAAGACGGATAGCTGAGTGACTTTTCCGCCACGTTAAAAGAAACGACGTGTCCCTGCTGTTATTACCGGCCTCGCACTGGCCATGCGGATTGCACTTCCATCGTACGCTTATCATCTGGCCGAGCGTCACCTCTCGTCAATTTGCTGAATCAGCATGTTACGATCCTACCACTAACCCGACCCGAGGCGAATCGGAAGGATCAAAAGCAGGCGACGGTACGGGT
>OFEU01000376.1_pt1 | contig 27937 bp, 23 predicted proteins | sample 1521221 | NCBI WGS metagenome assembly OFEU01 (sample SAMN03766357, study PRJEB24113) | microbial mat metagenome | isolation source: enrichment culture HLUCC-O from microbial mat sample contains cyanobacterium... | reverse complement strand
GACAGTCAGTGGACGTTAAACAGATGCTTGTGGAGGGGAATCTGGACGGGGTTTCAGGGCAAAAATGCTCTGGGGCTAGACAAACAGTCATGAAGCAAGAATCCCCCGTTATAATCTTTGATTTAACGGCGGGAGTGTCAAAAGGATGTCCCGAAGAACTGAGGAGCAAGAGGGATGATTGCTATGGCAAAAACTGTGAATTTCCTGTGAAGATAATTCAGGATTTGGGATAAACCTCAGTCAAACTGGGAGGATTTTGTCGAATTTGTGAATTTGTCTTAATAAATTGCATCTGACAACTCGGCTGGCGAATCACTTAACATCAAGTAAAAAAACGGCGATCGCCAAATCCCTGTGATATAGTCGAAACGCAAGCAACTTTGCCGTTGACATATGTCCGGATCGTTTTCCCCCAATCCTTCCTTTGATAGTTTAGAAGGCAATCAATTTAAAATCGAGTCCTTCACGTTACTCCAAGCTGAGTGGCGTACTCTTCTGGATGCGACGTTAGATGCCATGGTGGTCTTAGACTCGAATGGTGGCTTTCTCGATGGGAATGACGCGGCTTGCGACTTATTCTGCTGCTCTCGTACTGAACTCCTACAAGCATCGATTAATAGCGTCACCGAACCGGGGTTTGACTTTCTAGACATTCAACAAAAATTAAAAGATCAAGGCAGAATTCGTGGTTCGTTCTGTATCATACGTCAGGAACGAGAAATTCGTGAGGTACATTATACCATTACCGATCAAGCCACCGGTAATTATCATATTCTTGCACTGCAAGATATCAGTCAACTCAAACAGGCCCAAACAACGATAAAACAGCTTCAAAAAACGTTACAAGATCAGGAGGAACGGCATCGCCAAGAGTTAAAATCTCTCCAATCCCAACTCAAGGCAACACAACAGCTTCTCTCGCGGTTGAGAACCGAACAAGCTGAAGCCACAGTTCCCTCAGAGCCAGATTGTCTGCAACAGATTTCCCGCCACATTCCCGGCGTCATCTATCAGTTTCGGATGCGTCCCGATGGGAGTTATCATTTTCCTTATGCCAGTGAAGGTATCCGAGAGACTCACGGTGTTAGTCCCGAAGCTGTGCGAGACGATGCTGGTGTGGTGTTTGCGATGATTCATCCTGAGGATCTGGCCAGGATGGATGAGTCGATTCATACCTCTCGGGACAAGGGTATTCCTTGGTATTGTGAGTATCGCATTATCAAAAATGAGGGTCAGATTGTCTGGCTGCTCGGTCAGGCCACTCCCCAAGGACTCGCTGATGGCAGTACAATTTGGTATGGTTATATTCGTGATATCACCCGACAGAAAGAACTCGAATCTCATCAACGTCGGTTGTTAGCAATTTTAGAGAGTACTTCTGATTTTATTGGCACTGCCGATGCGTCAGGCAAAATCCTGTATCTTAATCAGGTCTGGAAGCAGTTATATGGAGACGAAAAACTCCCGAAACACTTAGGAGAAACTTGTGCAAGCTGGGTCTCAGAATTGATTTTAAAAGAGGCATTTCCTGAAGCACGGCGCTTAGGTGTTTGGCGAGGGAAAACGGCGATCCGAACTCCCGATGGCGAGGAGATCCCTGTGGAACAAGTGATTATGCACCATACGGCTCAATCCCAGGAGGAAGAATACTTCTCAACGATTATTCGTGATATCCGCGATCGCAGCACTAAGGAGTTAGAACTACAACGGCTAACTCGACAACTCAAAGAAGCGCAAGCTCTCGGTCATGTAGGGAATTGGTCGTTTGATATTGCTGAGCAAGAGATGACGTGGTCTGACGAGGTGTTCCGTATTTTTGGGATGCACCCGAGTCAAGGAGAACCCACTTTCGAGGAACATGTACAACAGTTCCATCCCGATGATATGACTCAATTTCTCCAATATACCAACGAGGCGAAAACTGGAATCCCCCAAGATTTTGATATTCGGATTGTACGTCCGAGCGGAGATATTGCTTATGTGAATATTCGGGTCCAGGTTGAATTTAACGAGAGTCATCCGGTTCGACTCTTTGGGGTTGTGATTGATATTACCCAGCGTAAACAGATTGAAGACGAGTTACGGGATGAAGAAGCCCAAACCCGCGCGTTGCTTAATGCTATTCCTGATATGATGTTTCGCTATAGTCGAGAGGCGGTCTTTTTGGACTATAAACCCTCCCGAGATGTGGCAGAATTTCAAGATCCCAAGGACTTTATTGGCAAAAATATCAGCGATATTTTTCCGGAATCGTTTGCAACCGTGGTCAAAGGTATTATTAACGAAACCTTCGAGACTGGGGAGCCGCAAATTTTTGAATATAAATTGCCGGTTCCAGGGATGGATCAACATTTTGAAGCTCGCTTTGTTAAGGCGACAGATACAGAAGTCTTATCGTTGATTCGAGATATTAGCGATCGCAAACGAGCCGAACAAGAACGCCAGGAACTTCTTGTTCGTACCCAAATTCTAAATTCCATTAGTCTGAAAATTCGTAAGTCTTTAAATCTCGATACTATTTTAGAAAGTACAGTCACGGCAATTTCTGATGAGCTAAAAGTAAGTTTCTGCTGTTTCGGATGGTCTTGTGTTGATGAAGATGGCGAGTACTGGCAGGTGTTTACAGAATGTAAAGTCCCAGATGTCCCGAGCTTTTTAGGTCGCTATAAACTAGAGTATTTTCAAAAAGTTTATAGCGCTTTAAGGGACAACCAGCCTTACCTAATTGGTTCTATCAATACCTGTGATGATCTGTCTATAAAACAGCTTTTTGAGAACTCTCCAATTCAATCCTACTGCACAATTCCTGTTCAAACAATGGCTGGACGACTTGGAGGCTTTCATTTAGGCTACACCCATGAAATCCCGGAATGGGATCAAGACGATATTTGGTTATTACAAGAAATTGCGAATCAAGTGGCGATCGCCATCCAACAAGCCGATCTCTACCGCGAGGCTCAAAGCAAAAGTGAGGAACTCAGCCGAGCCTATCGCCAGTTGCAAGATACCCAAATTCAGTTACTACAAGCTGAAAAAAATGTCCAGTTTAGGACAATTGGTGGGAGGAATTGCCCATGAAATTAATAATCCCGTTAGTTTCATTTATGGGAACTTAGACTATGCGGCTGAGTATTCTCAAGGCTTAATCGAACTCTGTCAACGGTATAGTCAAGCCTATCCTAATCCTCCTGAGTATATTTGCGAGTACCGCAAATTGATTGACTTGGACTTTCTCCTCGATGACTTTCCGAAAATCATCACCTCTATGAAATATGGAGCAACACGAATCCGGGATATTGTCAAATCTTTACGGACGTTTTCCCGGCTGGATGAGTCGAGTCTCAAAGAAGTTGAACTCCATGAAAATCTCGATAGCACCCTTGTGTTGCTGAGAAATCGTCTGCATCAAGGGAATCCTCAGCAAGAGATTGAGGTGATTAAACAATATGATACATTGCCCAAAGTGTCCTGTTATAGCGGTTTGCTCAATCAGGTGTTTATGAACTTGCTGATGAATGCCATTGATGCGATCGAGGTTAAACGAAATCAGCTTGACTTGTCTCAACTCGAACAGTACAAAGGTCAAATTACATTGGCTACTTGTTTGACGTCTTCAGAGACTGTGATGATCACCATTCATGACAACGGCTGTGGTATGAGTGCTAGTACCCAGGACAAAATATTCAACCCGTTCTTTACCACTAAACCCGTTGGAACGGGAACTGGTATGGGGTTACCGACTAGCTATCAAATTATCACTCAATCCCATCAGGGAAAACTCAAGTGTGAATCGACGATTGGTAACGGCACTAAATTTATCATTGAGTTACCGTTAAATATTCAGTTAAAGGGTCATCCGCAACAGTAGATGATCCGTCCACCCCTATGTTAAACTCTGGAGAACTACTCAAAAAATCCTCTCATGGGAGGGGGAGGAGTGGGTTATCTGAAGCGATCGCACCCATTGAGCAAAGCGTCACCCTTCTCAAGCATTAATTTTTATGTCATAGGCTCTTCCTAAAATTGCCGTTTCTGCATTAGTATGTTATGTCTTCACCCCGCATTCCTCGTGTTCCCCTAGTGCGTAGTTTCACTCCACAGCGAACCCAGGATGGGTCATTTACCTTTTTTTCTCAGGAATTTGGGGAATTATTTCATTCCCATCATGGTGCCAAACAAGAAGCCGAACAAAAGTTTGTGCAGCCAACCCGGCTTCGGGAACAGGCGCAGTTATCAAATGTTATTTATCTGCTCGATATTTGCTATGGTTTAGGCTACAATAGTGCCGCCGCGATCGAGGCAATTTGGGATGTAAACAGTAATTGTCGAATTGTCCTAATAGGATTGGAACTAGAGCGCGTCATACCTAAAGCTGCCGTACATCAAGACTTGCTCAATGATTGGTCGAATGAGGTTCGTTGGCGTTTGGAAGATCTCTCGCAAGATCATCATTTTGAAGATGCTCGCTTAAAGGCTGACTTACTCTTTGGTGACGCGCGATCGCAGCTACAAAACATCAGCCAACAGCGTTTCCAAGCCGACGCGATTTTTCTCGATCCCTTTTCCCCTCCCACCTGTCCCGAATTATGGACCGTTGACGTTCTAAAACAGGTCGGAAATTGTTTATCTCCCCACGGCTACTTAGCCACCTATTCCTGTTCTGCGGCTGTACGCAGTGCCTTGCAAGAAGTTGGATTACAGATTGGTTCAACTCATCCCGTCGGTCGTAAAAGTCCCGGAACCGTTGCCACCTGGCGCGGCGATCGCACCTTACCCCCATTATCCCTTCAAGAACAAGAACATTTGCAAACCCGAGCCGCCATCCCCTACCGAGATCCCAACCTAAACGACACGCGAAATAGGATTCAAGAACGCCGCCATCAAGAGCAAGCTGAATCAGACTTAGAACCCACCAGTCGCTGGAAAAAACGTTGGCAAGAGCGGAATAAAGAAAATGAGTCTTCGCCGCCGTTGAATTGACATTAGTTGGAGCCGTTTTATCAACGGTAAAGTGCAACACAAGTTAGGCAGGATAAGAGGTTTGAGAGTTTCTGCTGTACCTCCCTAGACTCGAAATCGCTACAAAGTCTAATTACCCACACTTGATATAACCTTTTTCTCGTCCTTCTTATTCTTCTCGTTGCTTCTCGTTTCTTGGCTCTGCTGCTTCTCGTTTCTTGGCTCTGCCAAGGAACGCGTTTTAGGAGGCTCTGCCTTCCGCCTAATACCAAAGCGATCGAGCCGCCAAAAACCCGCGCCACAGCTTCAGCCATGGCGCAAGATAAACGGCAATGACCTAGCTTTTCTCCACTCCCGTAATCGGGTCAGCATTGGGGTCAGGAAGGGGTTTTTGTACCGAAATATCCGACGACCAATTCTCCGAATCCGAAGCCTTCGATCGCGATCGCGCCACCTGTTGCACCCGTCGCTCTTGTAACTGGGTCAACTCCTGCTGATACAGCGCAAAAATTCGTCCCAAACTCACCGCCAAGGCATCCCAACTCTCATCATGAGTCAGCTTACTGGCAATCCCCTGCAACATCTCTTGCTGGTCATTCTTCTGCACATAGCGTTTCAAACGAGCACCATCCTTCGACAACGCCGCCTGATAAATCTCGCCATCGCACCACCATAACCCCGGCTGATTCAACAACCAGGTTAACAAATACCCCTCAGGATATTGCTCTCGGACCCATGCGGCTAAATGCTGGAGTTCTTTCATCGCCTCACCTTGGTTCACGTTAAATGCATCAATAAGTTGGTCAGGTTGCTCAAAACGATAGGTATCTTCAATCTGAATCATGGGATTATGACTCACATGAATATGAGTAGAAGGACGGGGATTAGAGACTGTTGACGGCCTCGGAGGGTCGGGGTGCTGACGTTTCACAGTGCTGATAACTTAACAATACGACTTCACAACGGGACAAAGCTGAACACCATGGACGACAACCGTGGCGGGGTCAGGCTAACCCGACAACGGCTCACCATGCAATCCCAGGTTACCCCGAACAGGAGCGAACCTGAGTCAACAGCCGCACCATATCATCGATCGCCTCTCGTTGCTCGCTCACCGATCGCGTGGATTGATTGACCATAATCGCAAAGGTCACAGTTCCATACTCGGGATGCTCCAAATACCCCGATAACGCTGAAACTCCCGCAATCGTCCCCGTTTTAGCCTGAATCGCCACCAGACTATCCCCGAGACGATGTCGCAACGTCCCCGACTCCCCCGCCACCGGAAGCGAGGCCCGATAAAGCGTTCCATAGGGACTCCTCGCCATCCCCTGTAACGTCTGCACCAACGCCTGAGGACTCACCCAGTTCAGCCGAGACAAGCCAGAGCCATCATTCACCTCAAACAGCTCCTCATCCACCCCCAACTGAGCCAACACCCGACTCATCACTTGCAATCCCCGTTGAGCCGCCGAGGGAGTTCTTCCCGAAGACTCCTCCTCCGACAATAGCTCCGGCGAAGCGGTGACTCCCAACCAACGCAACAACACCTCAGCATAGAGATTATCACTGACCCGATTGGTTCGTTCCACCAAACTCCCCAGGGAGGGAGAAGCGACTGCTGCAATTTCGACTCCTTTCACCGACTCAGGACGCTCCCTAATCCGACGACGGCCCACCGTCAACCCCTGAACTTGCAACTGGCGGCTAAATTGCTCTAAAAAGGCTTCATTAGGATACACTTGCGCCACAGACACCGGTGCAGGGTCAGATCCAGCCACCAACTCCCCCTCAATCGTAATAATTGGCTCCCGGAAACTGCGACTCAACCGCAGCCATTCCGACTCCCCAGCCGCCACCGTTCGCGAGCGATTCTCCAACCACCAACGACCGGGAGCCTCATCCTCCTCCCGTTCCCACTCCACCCGCAACGGCTCACCCACCGCCTGAGGATGTAGGGTAAAGGGGATTTCATTGCGATCGACAATGGCACTATTGGCCGGTGCGCCATACCCCGCTTGAACATCCTCCCATTGCCACCGGGGATTCACCGCTTCCCCCGGAAAATAACTCGCATCAAGCCAAAGTTCTGGCACATACGTCAGTCCCGCCGCTACCACCTGTTGCGCCAACTCCCCTAAATCTTCATTCGTCAGGGTTGGGTCTCCCTGGCCAACAATCTGCAAGCCGTTCTCCGTGCGATAAACTGAGGTGCGAACCCGATAATCGGGGCCGAGATGAGTCAAGGCGGCGGCGGTGGTGAGGAGTTTGACGTTGGAGGCCGGTAAAAAATACTGTTGCGCCTCCCGACTGTAGAGAGTACGATCGCCCCCGAGAGACTCGACCAAAATCCCCCAACGAGACCCAGGTCCGTGATTGAGGCGAATCTCATCAATGGCTTCAGCCAGCGCATCCTGACAAATTGGCCTCGGTTCTCCCTGAGCTAGACTTTGCTGTCCCGAGACCTCCAGACGGGCCACCAGAGCCATAGCTGCGATCGCCCCCACCAGCTTTCTCGACCCACTCCAAACCCTCACCAGCCTCTACTCCTCAACTCCACGAGACGAATTAAATCTTACATGATATCATGGCCGGCATAACTTAAAGAATATGTCCCATCCATCTCTGGGGAGCCACAAGATTATGAAACGGTTCAGCAAAATCCTCGCAATCACGATAGGAACCACGGGTCTCGTCTTGGGGCAAGCGGTCCTCAGCACTAGCTCATCCTTAAATCATCGCGCCGACACCTCCCCCTGGCTTGCCAGAGCCAATGCGAGTCCCATTGCCTATACTCCCCCCAATCGCGGTCGTCCTCAACAAACCCAAGGAACCGGATCTCGTGGCTGTGAGGCGATCGCCGGCGATCAAGACACCACCGTCGACGTTACCCTCGTGACCCCCGTCGATCATACCGCCTACACGGTCTCGGGTCAGCCGACCTTCTACTGGCTGGCTGAGCAGACCATCAACCGGCCCGTTGAATTTACTCTCGTCGAAGATGGCAACCCCAACCCCATCTACGTCCAGCAATTTGACCGCCTAGAAGCGGGTATGAATCAGGTCGCCCTGGACTCAGAACAGTCCCTAGAAGTCGGCAAAACCTACCGTTGGACTGTATCCGTTATCTGCAACGCTCAACGCCGGTCTGCGGACGTTTTCGCCCAGGGCTGGATTGAACGGGTTGACGTCTCCGAAGACCTCCAGGCCCGACTCGATGCCGCCACCACCCCTGAAGAGGTGGCCCAAGCCTATGCCGAGTCAAGCATTTGGTTCGATGCTTTGGCGGCCCTTACCAGTGACAGCGATCGCCTCGAAGCCTTCGAAGCTGAAATCGAAAACAGTGCCTCACAGGCAGCCTCAGAGGCCGCTTCAGAGGCCGCTTCAGACTCACAACGCAACGAAGCCAACCTCTCCAACTAGCCCCAGACCCCAAAATCATCCCCCTGTCTGCACTGGAGACGGGGGGATAGTTTTTGGCTGTGTTCTGGGTTTCAGGGAGATGTCCACATCACGAGTGAATCTCCAAATTGAGGACATATCGCCCCAGAGACAGTTGTCCTGACCAAAGTTCATAGTCTAGCCGCAAATGTTCCGGCAGTGATTCCCCGGAAAATTCCAGTTGCCGCGTATAATTCCTCAAGCGCATCTGACTGTGAGAATGGGGGTCTTCTCCCCGCAGCCAATAGCGACTGATACCATACATTCCCCGTTCCCAGAGATGACGATAGCTGAGTCCTCCCTGTCCCTGCATGGTGGCGATCGCCCGATAAGGAGAAATCTCGAACCATAACAGTCGCGTCGGAGTCGGGGCCGGCTGGCCGTCAGAGTCGGCATGGGACTGGGGTTGCCAGCCAAGAACCGCCGGTTCATTCAACAGCAGATGAAACCGCTGTTGGTCTTTTTGATAGAGCGTTGCTGTCGTTTCCACCATAGACCACAGAGGCAGATCGGTAGAAATCAAAGACAGACAAGCGGGTTTGCGGTGAGTGAGCATAGAAAAACCAGAGAGTCAGGAATGGACGCAAATCGGCGATCACGAGAGCAAGCCACGGGCTAAGATAAGTCCACTGTCCTAGCTGTTTTAGTCAATGATATGTCTTCCCCCATCGTAACAGTCAAAACTGATCAACAACGTCAAGATTTAGTTATCATTCCCCCAACATCAGGAGTTGCCCTATCGGGAAAAATTCAAATCCCCGGCGATAAATCCATTTCCCATCGCTCCCTGATGTTGGGCGCGATCGCCGAAGGAGAAACAACCATTAAAGGCCTACTCCTCGGAGACGACCCTCAAAGTACCGCTGCCTGTTTTCGGCAAATGGGGGCAGACATTTCCCAACTCTCAGACCAAGAGGTTCGCGTTCGTGGTCTCGGAATTGGCAACCTCCAAGAACCTAACGATATCCTAAACGCGGGCAATTCTGGAACCACCCTACGTTTGATGTTGGGCCTTCTCGCCTCCCAACCGGGACAATTTTTTGCCGTCACTGGGGATAAATCTCTGCGATCGCGGCCCATGTCTCGGGTGGTTAGCCCATTGCAACAAATGGGAGCCAGCATTTGGGGACGAGAAGGGGGTAAACTCGCCCCCCTCGCCATCTATGGCCGTCAACTCACCCCCAACCACTATCACTCCCCCGTCGCCTCGGCGCAAGTTAAATCCTGCATTCTCCTGGCCGGACTCAGTACCGAAGGCAAAACCACCGTCACCGAACCGGCCCGATCGCGAGATCACAGTGAACGGATGTTGCGGGCCTTTGGGGCCGAGATTGACGTAGACCCCAGTTGTCACCGCGTCACCGTCACTGGCCCCGCCAAACTCACGGGACAAACCGTGGTCGTTCCCGGCGATATCAGTTCCGCCGCCTTTTGGCTTGTCGCCGCCGCTATTGTTCCCGGTTCTGATTTGCGGGTGCAAAATGTCGGTATCAACCCGACTCGTACGGGAATTTTAGAGGCCCTACAACGGATGGAGGCCGATCTAACCCTAGAAAATGAGCGGGAAGTGGCCGGGGAACCCGTCGCCGATATCCACGTTCGCAGTTCTCAGTTAAAAGGCTGTGAACTCGCCGGAGACTTAATTCCCCGCCTCATTGACGAAGTGCCGATTTTAGCCGTCGCCGCCACCATGGCCCAGGGAACCACCGTCATTCGCGATGCGGCTGAGTTGCGCGTCAAGGAAAGCGATCGCCTCCTGGCCATGGCCCGGGAACTCAGCAAGTTGGGCGCAACCGTCAGCGAACGCCCCGATGGCCTCGAAATTACCGGCGGCGCTCCCCTACATGGGGCCGATTTGGACAGTTACGATGATCACCGGGTTGCCATGAGTTTGGCGATCGCCGCCCTCTTAGCCGATAGCCCCAGTCATCTCTATAACGCCCAGGCCGCCTCGATTTCCTATCCCGACTTCATCGCTACCCTGAAAACGGCTCTCGGCGAGAGTTAATCAGCCAGAGTTAAGGCCATCTGTCATGCTGTCCCCAATTCTGACAATTCTGACCTAATGGCTATTGGCATCCCTCGCCCCTCGCCCACCTCAACGGCTAACAAGACAGATAAGCTAGGACGACTTTAGGCGCTATAAACTAAGCTCTAAAGATATTTTTGATTTAATAGCAATCGAAGATTGGCTTAGGACACTCTGAGTTGGGAGAGAATCCCCTACCTCTTTCCCCTCTTGGGAGGGGCAGGGGTGGGTTCTCCCCTCTTGGGAGGGGCAGGGGTGGGTTCTCCCCTCTTGGGAGGGGTTAGGGGTGGGTTATGCCTCTTGCCTCTTGCCTCTTGCCTCTTGCCTCTTGCCTGTTCCCTGTTCCCTTCTTTTGTCCCATTCAGACCAACTTTTGCTAAAAAATGTCATGGTTTAACTGTCTTTTTTGATTGTCAGCCCTAGGCCACTTTATTGAAAAAAGTTACAAATTAGCGGCATCCTTATCTCTCCTTGGGGACGGTTTTCACGCCAAATTGCCTGAATTTGCGCGTAAATCTGCCCTAATTCGGCGATCGCAAACCGCCCTTACCCTTGCCAACCTGAAATTAGTTGACTACAATTCTCAGTAACTAAGCAAAACTAGCCCAACAGCCCCCCTATTATGAGTTCCTCGAAAACCCAATTCCATCTCGTTGGACGAGTCCTCGGCGTTGACAGCAGCAGCAAAGGTAAAATCAAGGGCTTGCACCTCCTCAACGAAGAAGGAACCCACCGTATTAAACTGAGTTCATCCTTGCGATCGCAACCCTGGACCCTAGAACCCGGAACCTGGGTCTCCGTGCGAGGAACCGAAAAACACAAAGCCAAACAGGACAAAACTAAGCTCAAAGCCAAACAAATTCAACCCCACCCAGGATTGCGACAACTCAGCAAACCCGGTCACGGAGACCCCTGTCCCGCCCTAGACATCCAGGACACCCCCTCCTCCGCCTCTCAACCGGATAAACCCCCCATCAAACCTCCCGCCGGCAAAATTCTCGTCTGTCAGAAATCCAAATGTCGCAAACGGGCCAGCGGCGACCTCTGTAAACTTCTCAAACAGAGTCTCGACGAACACGGACTCGGAGAGTCCATCCAAGTGCAAGGAACCGGCTGTCTCAAACGCTGCAAATCTGCACCGAACCTTGTAGTGTTACCCAAAAAGGCCCGGCACAGTCACATCAAACCCCAAGAAATTCCCGCCCTCGTTCAAGAGCATTTCGGTTAGGGTTCATACCCATGAGAGTGACTTTAAAGCACCTCGTGGGTATATTGATGTTGTTTGACATTATCGTCCGTCGTGACCACGCGATCGCTGTTCAGGACGCGCTTACGCTCCAAACTGTGATTAAACTCCCGATAGGTTGTCCCCACACTAATATGCTGAGTAGCCTCAGGGCGCTTAGCATAAGTGCGGGTACTGGCAATAATTCGCTCCGTTAAATCATTGCCGAGTTGAGCATCCTCTGGGAACACCTCAGGCACCTGGAAGCTTTCCCCATCAAAAATCTCGCCAATCGTCGTAGCATAGGCCAACTCATAAGACGTGGGAATGCCTTTGAGAAGTGCTTCGAGGGATGAAGAAGTAATCGGTTCAATCACACGAACCTGTTGCACCTCCCCATCATCTTGTAAGAAACACACCGCCAGTCCGAGAACCACATAACTATCCGCAGTTACATCGGGTGCGTTTGCAAGGGCATTTGCCATAGTAAATAGTGCATTGAAAAGACTGCAAGAGAATGAGCTTGAGTCGAGCGATCGCCCGTACCCCATCCCATTCCACTCTAGGGGCATTCTAGCAAACCCCTCCCAAGGCGATCGGCATCCCCTTACCTACCCCCGCGAGAAGGCTCACGTTGTAATCTTTGATTCAACGTTGAGATGAATCGCGGCAACAACTGTAGTATAATCGGGAAACACTTCAAGGTAAGTAGGCAGCGTAAAAACTTTGCCATTAAGATGGAATCGTGCGTCAACCCGTCTAACGACTTGATCGCTTATGAGGACTTGAAAGTGTCACACCGAGTAGGACTTATCTATTCCGCTAAAAAGTAAGTACCGTAGGGCATACGGGAATTAACGCCTCTGGAGATATCGACCTCTGCCTTGGTGGGGAAACTCCTCAAGGTAAGTTGAGTCGTGGAAAGAGGAAACCCCATCAGTGATGGTGGGAATCCCACACTATATTCTTTGAATTAGTGTGGGAGGATGTCAAAAATCTTGACGGGACCCAACTGGCCCTCCTCCGCCACCCTCCTACGTAGAACCTCGCAGCCGAAAGCCCCCCAACCCATCCGGATTAAAAATTCCCCAGACCGTACCTAGAGGAACCGAGAAGATCGCCGTCACGGTTGACCGTCACCCTCTAAGTACTATGGCAGACCTCACCCCCTCACCCCAGCCCCAAACCTGCTCCGCCCTCGCTCTTCCCCTCGTTCGTCAAGCCTACCTACCCCCACCCGAGCGCGCCCTAGTCCATCAACACCTGCCGCTCCCACCTCGTCCCCGCAAAATGGTCATCAACGCAGAGAAGGACGAGAACCGAACCCCCGCCTGGTGTTATGCCCTCGGAACCAGTGCCGGCGTCACCGCCGTTCTTCTGGCCAGCCAATATTACGGCCAACAACTCTTCAACGCCGAACCCAACCGCGACTTTCCCCCTCTCCCCCAAGACCTAGCCCAAGCCGACCCCGACACCCCCCTTACCCCCACCACCGTCGCCCCAGAAGTGTGGGGACAACTCGCCCAACAAGAACTCGACTTGTGGAAACAAGACCTAACCACCTTTGCCCAAGAGATTCAAGCCCGCGTACAGCCCCAGCCTCGCAACTCAACCACCCCAGCCGACTCAGCCACACCCCCTCAACCCTCCTCAGACCAACAGGCCCAGCATCTCCTGCAACAAGCCTTTAATCGCGCCGAAAAACGGGATTTCGCCTCCGCCATTACCCTTCTTCAACAGATTCCCGCCCATACCCAAGTCAGCGACCTGGCCCAAAGCAAGCTCATCGAATATCAGCAGAAACGCAACACCCAAGCCGACTACTGGCTCTATCGCGCGAAATTCCTCGCCTATGGCCAAGACTTTGCCGGTGCGATCGGCTATCTGCGTCAAATCCCTCCAGAAACCCGCGCCTATCGCGAAGCCCAACAGCGACTCGCAAACTATCGTCAGGCCCGCGAAGACCAAGCCCAAGACCTATTGCAACAGGCCGCCCACTTTGCCCAACAGGGGAACTTTGCCACCGCCAACCGTCTCCTGCGCTTAATTCCCCAAGAAGCCGCCGCCTATGGAACCGCCAAAAGCCACCTCATTGACTACAGCCGCCAACTCTACCTGGCCCGTCAGAATGACCGCTCCCAGTCCTGAGTCCACCTGAACCCCTCTGAGCGACTCATCAGCTTGCCTAAACTCTGACAGCGCGTCTCATTAAATCACTCTATAAATATACGCTTGACAACTATGTAGCGATTTTGTTTTACTAAGACTGTACCGGAACCGCACAGGCATTGTTCTTGTAATTTCTTAACTTCATCATTTTGAGGCAATGCTAGGTTCTTAACAAGGTTATTATCTATGACATCCACTGCAATTCAGACAAAGGACTCCCTCTGGGAACGATTTTGTCAATGGGTTACCAGCACCGACAACCGGCTGTATATTGGCTGGTTCGGCGTGTTGATGATTCCCACCATCCTCACCGGTGCAACGGTCTTCATCTTGGCCTTTGTCGCCGCACCTCCCGTTGACATCGACGGCATTCGTGAACCCGTCGCCGGTTCCCTGTTGTATGGCAACAACATCATCACCGCCACCGTGATTCCCACCTCAGCCGCTGTGGGATTGCACTTATACCCCATTTGGGAAGCCGCTAACCTACAAGAATGGCTCTATAACGGCGGTCCCTACGAACTGATTGTTCTGCACTTCCTCATCGGCATTTATGCCTACATGGGACGTGAATGGGAACTCTCCTACCGTCTCGGGATGCGTCCTTGGATTCCCGTGGCCTTCTCGGCTCCCGTTGCCGCTGCAACCGCCGTCCTGCTCATCTATCCCATTGGTCAAGGTAGCTTCTCCGATGGCATGATGCTCGGCGTTTCGGGAACTTTCAACTTCATGATTGTGTTCCAAGCCGAACATAATATCTTGATGCACCCCTTCCATATGCTTGGTGTGATTGGAGTCTTCGGTGGTGCTTTGTTCTCCGCCATGCACGGCTCTCTCGTCACCTCCTCTCTGGTTCGCGAAACCACCGAACTGCAATCTCAAAACCAAGGCTATCGCTTTGGACAAGAGGAAGAAACCTACAACATCGTGGCAGCTCACGGCTATTTCGGACGCTTGATTTTCCAATATGCGTCATTCAATAACAGCCGCTCTCTCCACTTCTTCCTCGCCGCTTGGCCCGTCATTGGCATCTGGTTTGCCGCCTTGGGTGTGAGTACCATGGGCTTTAACCTGAATGGGTTTAACTTCAACCAATCGGTGTTAGATGCTCAAGGTCGTGTCATCAACACCTGGGCCGACGTGATTAACCGCGCCAACTTAGGGATTGAGGTGATTCACGAACGCAATGCTCACCAATTCCCCATGGATTTAGCCGCCGCTGAGGCTCCCACGCTCGCGTTGTCAGCTCCTGAGATTCACGGTTAAGCGTGATTGGGTCAAAACGTTGCCACAGATAGCAGTATCAAGCTGCTGTAAGGTCTAACGGTCACTATCATTATCCTACTGGTTCTGTTGAATCGCCATTCCTGAGACTCGGGAATGGCGATTTTTGTATAGCACTCGAAGATTGGCTGAAGACACTCCGAGTTGGCAGATAACCACCCACTTGCTCCCTGTTGCCTTCCCCTCCTGGGAGGGGTTAGGGGTGGGTTATGCCTGTTGCCTGTTGCCTTCTTTTTCCCGTTTTTTGTCCTATTTAGAGCAACTTTTACTATAGTTCTACTTCAGATTGGCTCATCGTTTATCATTAACGAGTTTTCTGATGCCAGCCAGAAATACTTGAAAGCTATGGGATTTGTTGTCAGCTAGGGATAAATAGGGAGCAATTGCCTTAGCGTGAGTTGCCGGATAGTATTCACTAACTAACTTTTTGAGTTCTTGTTTAGCAGAATTAAGTTGATCGGGATCTCTGAATTTACGCGGGTCTTGTTTCTTACTAAGACTCTGGTTTTTGAGAGCATAGGCTTTTTCGACGGCGGCTAAGTCACCGAGAAACCAAGATTCAAGTTCGTGGCAAATAATTCGAATCGATACATCTGATTTTCCGGACTCTTGGCAAATTGCTAACAATTTATCTTTGAGGATTTTGCAATTATGGGAGTCTTGGTCATGAAGGATCACAAATTTTGTGGCAGGTTTAGACTGAAATGCTTTTATTTTTTTGGGAATAGATTTGGCTAAATCTTGTTTGCCTTGGTGAGCAATACAAATATAGTGAACATGATCTGGGATGAGTTTGGGAAGGATTTCATCTAAAACAATCTTGATAGAGGGTTCTTCCAACAAAAAAATAAAATCGTAACTCATTAGGGGGCAACTCCTTCAAACCAACCCTGGTTCCAGAGATAACCAGGGAGATCTCCTGCTTCTACAAGATTTATTAAAGTTTCGCTATCAGTAGCTTTCTGGATTTTAGTGATGCCTTGGTCTTTGATTAGCCAAAAAATGCTATCTAGGGGAACAGCATTAAGAAAATAGGGGGAATGAGTAGAAACAAAGACTTGTCCACCCCGATGCGCATAGCTGGCAAATTCTTCGGCAAGTTTTTGTAAAAGGCTGGGATAGAGTTGGTTTTCTGGTTCCTCAACACATAATAAGGGGTGAGGTTTAGGGTCAAATAGCAGAATTAAATAGGCAAACATTTTCATCGTGCCATCAGATACATAGCGATCAATAAAGGGATCTTTAAATGCTTGGTCTTGAAATTTTAGGATAAGTCTGCCATCTTCGGTATTCTTAGCTTCGACTTTTGACACGCCGGGAACTCTTGCCTGCATACGTTTCAAAATTTCTTCAAAAACCTCGGGATGTTCTTGGTAAATATATTGGGCAACAACTGCCATGTTATCGCCGGTGGGGGAAAGATGTTCGGCATAGAGTGCATCTTTGCTCCCTCTAGCATCGCTGATATGAAAATCAGACACATGCCAATTTTCTATCAGAGAACGGAAGGCGTTAGCAGCTTTAAATCGCTGAAATTGTCCTAATCCTTTAAGGGCTAAAATATCAGCGGATTCTAGTTGTTGTTCTTCCCGCTCAAGTTCTTCATCACTCTTAAAGTCTTCTTCATTTTTAATGGCATATCCTTGGCCATGTTGAAAGTCAAGAAAATGGAACGGGGAACCATATTCACCACGTTTATAGCGTAATATCTCTCGTTTTATGATGGGTTTTTGCCTGTGTTGTCCGACAACCAGCACATACGTCACTAGGCGCTCTGTACTGAGAATTTCCATGCGAAATTTTAATTCAATTTCGATATCTTCGTTTTGCTTTCCTCGGGTGACAACTTCATTAAATCCGCCTCTTATCTGAAGGGCTTGACGAATGTTATTTTTAAGAGCATCGCGGAGAAATCCAAAAATATCGAATAGGGTTGATTTTCCAGTTCCATTGGCTCCAATCATAACGCAAAAAGCTGGAATATTTTTGATTTCTATGTTTTCAAAAACGCGATAGTTTTTGATTTTGATTGAAACAATTTTCATGAGATTAAAGATCGCTGCAAAATGATGTTATGGATTCTCATCCAATTCTAAGACCCCAACCCATCCCTACCGCAACGATCGCTTCAGGCTCTAGACTGCTGGCTTTCAGCATCTCAGTCCGAGAACAACGAGAATCATGGAGTGGTTGAAGGGGGATAACACTGACCCTCGTCCGTCTAAACTGATGAAATTAATGTCTTATGTATTCTTGAACTCAAATTTTCACCCCTTCAACGAACGAACACAATTATTTTTTACGAAAATTTACAAGTCTAAGCCTCCCCTCAGCGTCGGGGGAAACTGAGATCAATTTGGTGACTAAGGAACATTACCCGTGTCTTCTGTCCTTTCTTCACACAACCCCCCTGTCAAGTCGGAGCTAGGGATTGCTATACTATCGAATAAGCACGATGAAGCGATATAAACTGCGACTTCACTGGGCCTCATTGGGTAAAACCTCCATTATAATCCTGACCTTGTTGCTTCTATGATGCTGAGCATTGATGAATTGAAAGAGATTAAGTAATCATGACTCTAACACCACCGCCAAGCCAATCCATCCCCCCCGGCTTTGTCAACATTATGGGCTATGTGGATGAATCTGAAGTGAATGGCCCCGGTAAACGGGCTGTTATCTGGGTACAAGGCTGTTTACGGGAATGTCCGGGCTGTTTTAACCCCAGTTCTTGGTCCTTTAAAGCCAATCAACTCATCTCTATTGATGGGTTAGTCGAACGCATCACCGAAAATAGCGTAAACGAAGGGGTGACGTTTTCGGGTGGGGAACCCTTTTGGCAAGCCCCCGCTTTAGCGGAGGTGGCGCGACGGTTGAAAGCCCGAGGATTAACGGTGATGTCCTTTAGTGGCTTTACTTTAGAGGAATTACGATCGCCCAACGCACCCCCAGGAGCCTCCGAGCTACTCGAACAGTTAGATCTCCTCATTGATGGCCCCTACCTAGAGAACCAGGCTATTCACGAACCCACCTCTCTCGTCTCCTCCCGCAACCAACGGGTACGAGTCTTCAACCCAGAGCTGCAATCGCGTCTCGACTGGGCCAGTGATCAGATGGAAATCCATGTTCTCAAAGATGGAACCCGCATTATCACCGGCTTTCGGGGACAGCAAGGGATTGGCGAGGAGTTGTCGAGTTAAGCATCCTTCGCCAGCACCCCATTCAGGAAGATATCCGCCAAGCCATTGGCCATCTCAACCATCGCTTGGGGCGAGGGATTATCTTCCATGAGGGTTTGATAGCTAAACCCGGAGATGGCGAAGATGCCCAGAAACACCTTCGCCACTAAGCGGGGGTTCATGGGGCGGTAAATGCCCCGTTCCATGCCTGTTTCGACAAAGGCCTCGGCGACATCCGTCATTTTGGCGATCGCATCGTGTTGAATGCGATCGCGTAGTTCCGGGTGAAACTGGGCCTCGAGAAAGCAGACTCGCATCAAATCAGCATTTTCCCGGAGATGGAACAGCCGACGCTGAATCACCTGAGACACCGCCGTATAACTCCCCATCTCACTCAGTTCTGTGAGCAAGTCCGAGAGAATTTCCACCCAACCCTGAGTCGCCACCTCTACCAAAATGGCTTTTTTATTGTCAAAATGTCGGAAGAGGGTTCCTTCAGCCACACCAGCCGCCCGGGCCAGGGCGCGGGTGGTCGTCCCCTCAAAGCCCTGACGGGCAAATAACCGACGAGCCGATGCTAAAATTCGCGTGCGGGTTTCCGCTTCGGGGGTGCGGGTTGGGTGAAGCATTGTCTTCATCGGTATGATAAAACTCGAAGATTTAGCGTGGAGTTGCTAACATTATTCTGGAATAAATTTTGTCCAAAATGCCCAAAGATTCACAGATTGTTATTAGAAGTTATATATCGCAAAACTTCTATATCTTGACTTACCGAAACCTCCACCCCCTCACTAATTAGACGCCACTCTGCTAACCCTATGCTGACTCAATCGTCCCTTGGGCACCAACATCTAACCCGAGTTCCCACCCTTCGCCGCCTTGGCCAGCGGGCGATCGCCCTGCTGCTGCTACCCGTCCTGTTGAGCATGATCCTGGGTCCAAGTCCCAGTTATGCCACCTCCATCGAGCCGTACCTCGATCGCACCGAAGCGCAAATCCAAGAATTCAGCCTCGACAATGGTATGAAATTCATTGTCCTAGAACGCCATGATGCGCCAGTCATCTCCTTTATGACCTACGCCGATGCCGGAGGAGCCAACGAACCCGCCGGCAAAACCGGCGTCGCCCACTTCCTCGAACACCTAGCCTTCAAAGGAACCCCACGCATCGGCACCAAAAACTACAACGCCGAAGCTCCCCTCCTCGCCCAACTCGACGACCTTCACGAGCAAATCCGAGCCGCCCAAGCCGCCGGAAACGACGAGGAAGCCGCCCGCCTTGAGGACGAATTTAAAGGCGTAGAAGACCAGGCCTCAGAATACGTCATTCAAAATGAATTCGGTCAGATTGTCGAACAATATGGCGGCGTGGGCCTCAACGCCACCACCTCCGCCGACGCAACTCGGTACTTCTATAGCTTCCCCGCCAACAAACTCGAACTCTGGATGTCCCTGGAATCTGAGCGGTTCCTAGAGCCAGTCTTCCGAGAATTTTATAAAGAACAAAACGTTATCCTCGAAGAACGTCGCCTTGGCACCGACAACTCCGCCATCGGCAGTCTCATCGAAGAATTCCTCCTCACCGCCTTCTCCGAACATCCCTACCGCCAGCCGGTAATTGGTCATGAAGCCGACATTCGCAACCTCACCACCGAAGATACCTACGACTTTTACAAAACCTATTACGTCCCCAACAATCTCACCGTCGCCATCGTCGGCGATGTAGATGTCTCTCAAGTGCAAAACTTGGCAGAAATTTACTTTGGCCGCTACGAATCCGGCCCTACCCCTCCAGCCGTCAGGGAAGTCGAACCGCCGCAACAAGAACCGCGCCAAGTTGAAGTCCAGTTTCCCAGTCAGCCTTGGTACCTAGAAGGCTATCATCGCCCCGACCGGACTGATCCTGACAACGCCGCCTATGAATTGCTCGTGGCCCTACTCAGTGATGGCCGCACTTCCCGTCTCTACCAATCCTTAGTCGAACAACAGCAAATTGCCCTCACCGCCCAAGGATTCAACGGCTTTCCCGGCGATAAATTTCCCAACCTGGTTTTGTTTTACGCCCTGACTGCCCCAAATCATAGCTTAGAGGAAGTTCAAACCGCCTTGCGCCAAGAAATTGAGCGCATTCAACGAGATCCCGTGGCTCCAGAAGACCTAGAACGGGTCAAAACTCAGGCCAAAGCCCGTTTGGTGCGATCGCTCGACTCCAACTCCGGTATGGCCAGTCTCTTGGCTGAATATCAAGCCAAAACCGGAGATTGGCACAATCTCTTCCGGGAACTCGAAGCCATCGAGGCGGTTAGTCGTGACGACATCCGCCGCGTGGCCCGAGAAACCTTCCGGCCCAACAATCGCACTGTCGGGAAACTCCTCCCCTCCTAGAAAGCTAAAGCTGGTCTCCTTGTTGTTCACCCTCATCCTTAACTCATGTCTCAGCCATCGCACACCCCCTTTTGGCAATCCCTACGTCCCTACTGGGCGCTCCTGTTCCTCGTCGGATTGCTCATCACCCAACTGGTGCATCCCCCGGACTCCGTCGCCGCCACACCGCGACATTACAGCGAACTTGAGTTTCCCCCCTTACCTGAGGTGCAACTACCGGACTATGAGCAATTCCAACTTGAGAATGGTCTCAGGGTCTATCTGATCGAAGATCATGAACTCCCCCTCGTCTCCGGGGTGGCGCTTGTGAACACCGGAAGTCGCTTGGAACCGATTGATAAAGTGGGCTTAGCCGGGATGACGGGCGCCTTAATGCGCTCGGGGGGAACCCAAAGTCATCCGCCTGAGAGCCTAAATCGAGAACTCGAACAAAAAGCTGCTTCCATTGAGGCCTCGATAGATACCACTCGCGGAACAGTTCGTTTTGATGCCCTCAGTTCCGACCTAGAGACGGTGTTTGATTTGTTTGTGGAGGTGCTGCGTCAGCCCGCCTTTGACCCAGACCAGTTGGCTTTGGCGAAAAATCAAGCGCGGGGACAAATTGCTCGACGTAATGATGAACCTCGTGATATTGCCCAGCGAGAGTTTCAGAAACTGATCTATGGTGACCGGAGTCCCTATGCTCGGACGATGGAATATGAAACGCTCGCAGCAATTGAGCGGCAGGATCTACAACAGTTTTATCAACAATCCGTCCAACCCGATCGCCTGATTCTCGGTGTGGTTGGTGACTTTGAACGAGGGACGATGAGACCCTTGATTGAGGAAAAACTAGGGGATTGGCAGGCCAGTGGTTCGAGTTTCCCCGATTTGTCGGAGGACTTGCGCCAGCCGTCTCAAGCTCAAGCCAGTGGGGTGTTTCTGGTCGATCGCCCGGAGTTAACCCAAAGCTATGTTGAACTCGGTCATCTCGGTGGAGTCCGTAATGATCCCGATTATCCCATCCTGGGAGTCATGAACAATGTTTTGAGTGGTTTTGGGGGTCGTCTGTTTAACGAAGTGCGATCGCGCCAGGGATTAGCCTATTCCGTCTATGGCGTTTGGGCAACTCAATATGACTATCCCGGCGTCTTTCGGGCGGGGGGACAAACACGCTCTGAGGCCACGGTTCCCTTTATTGAGTCAGTGCGAGGGGAAATCGAGCGCATTCGCCGCGAACCGATTACCGCTGATGAGTTGCAATTGGCTAAGGATTCAACTCTGAACTCTTTTGTCTTTAACTTTGCCAGTCGCGCCCAAACTCTATCGCGTCTGTTGACTTACGATTATTACGATTACCCGAGCGATTTTCTCTTTCGCTATCAAGACCGAGTCAAGGCGACCACCGTCGAGGATGTCTTGCGTGTGGCCCAAACCTATCTTAATCCTGAGCAGTTGGTGACGTTAGTGGTGGGCGATCGCGCCGCCATTGACCCTCCCCTTGACCAACTCAATCCCAACCAGGATGTCACCTTGATTGATGTCACGATTCCTCAGCCGAGTTAGAGGTTCTTGTGAGTGATTCACAAACTCTCAAACAGTTGACATCGCTCAAACGATTGGGCCAACGAGTGGGCCAACGATTGGGACGATATCGATCGACTCAGCCGTCATTTTGGCAGCTACGACATCGCCTGACGACCAGTAAACTCCGTCTCAACGGCTCCCTACTGCTGCTCAATCTCCTGGTTCTCTTGGTGATGATCGCTCTGCGGGCCGTTGGCAGCTTTGAGACGGGAGAATTAGCGGTCTTTGATGCCGCCATGCGTCGGGCCAGTCAATCTCAGATTGATCCTCGCTTGGTGATTTTGGAAATCAGCGAAGATGATATTGATCGCTATCGATGGCCCCTCAGCGATCGCGAACTGGCAGAGGTGTTAGGGACGTTACAAGTCCATAGCCCTCGCGTGATTGGCTTAGATCTCTATCGGAATGTGGCGGTGGGTGAGGGTCAAGACCTCCTGAGTGACCAACTCGCGGCCGAGAATCTCATCGCCATCGAGAATATCGCCACATCACTAACCCCTTTGGCCAATGTTCCCCCAGAGCGAGTGGGATTCAATGATGTGGTGATCGATCGCGATCAAGTGCTACGCCGTCATCTCTTGTTTGCCAATACTCAAAGCGGAGAGACGGCGTATTCTTTGGGGTTACGAGTCGCTCTAAAATACCTAGAACCCCAAGAAATTGGCTTAGAAGCGGCTCCGAGTCATCCGGATGGGATTCGCTTGGGCGAGTCGCTTCTGGTTCCCCTATCCTCCTGCGCTGGGGGCTATCACCACATTGATGATTCGGGGTATCAGATTCTCCTGAACTATTCTGCCGGTCCGGGTCAGATTCAGCGTCTATCCATTAGTGAGTTATTGGATGGGGAATTTGACCCGCAACTGTTGCGCGATCGCATTGTCTTAATCGGCTCAACGGCCCCGACGTTACGGGATCTGTTTGCGACTCCCTTTAGTGCCAGGGAGACCGATAGCATTCAGGTGAAAATGCCGGGAGTCGAAATTCATGGGCAGATGGTCCAACAACTACTAGGCTTGGCCGTGGGAGAACAACGGCCTTGGCGTGTTTTTCCCACGGTGATTGAACTGCTTTGGGGGTGGAGTTGGATCACGTTGGTGATGGCGTTAGCCTGGCGGCTACAACGACTGGAGCGATGGCTGGGAGGACTGGTGTTGGCTGGGTTGGGGTTGATTCTGGTAGAACGAGGGCTATTCGCCATGGCCATTTGGTTACCGGGGGTTTGGGTACGTTGGGGGATGGTTCTCGGGATTTTGCTGACGTCCATTTACCGCCTGACCTATGATTTTTTACACGATCGCCTCACCGGACTTCCCAATCAGACTGTTGTTTATCAGATGCTTCGGGATTGGCGGTTTTGGCGATCGCAACGCCAACAGTCCCTCGGGGCGATTGTTTTAGATCTCAATCGCTTTAAGGCGGTGAATGCCTGTTTGGGTCGCGCCACGGGCGATCGCATCCTGCTCGAACTCAGTAAACGCCTACAAGCACTGCTGCACCCGTCCGACTATTTGGCTCGGGTTGGGGCTGATGAATTTGTCATTTTCCTACCCAATCAACCCCATCTCGATGCGGTGATGGAGGTGGCGGCACAATTGCGTCGCCGCCTGAAACGTCCTTTTATCTTAGACACTGGACAACCGGTGTTTCTCACGGCTAGTGTTGGGGTGGCCTTTGGCCAGCAACGACATCAGGGTCTGTTACTCGATCATGCTAACTGTGCCATGCACCGTGCCAAAGCCCTGCAATTGTCCCAGCCCATTGTCTTTGATGCTGACGTTCAACAGCAAGCGATCGCTACGTTTCAACTTGAACTGGATTTACGGGAGTCGATGAGTCACTCTCAGGTCTATCTTCCTCCTGTGCATGACACCCATGACGAGGGATTGACCGATTCTAATTTGCCTCACTCGGAGTTGGGCGATCGCTTCCGGGTCTATTATCAGCCTCTGGTGGATCTGAGATCCGGCGAAATTACTGGGTTTGAAGCCCTGCTACGTTGGCAACATCCTCGACGGGGAATGGTGTCCCCGGCGGAGTTTATCCCCGTGGCTGAAGAAACCGGAGCGATTATGGCTCTAGGGGCTTGGGTTCTCTATGAAGCCTGTTATCAAATGCAAGCCTGGCAGCGTCAGTTTCCACGCTATGCCAACAGTATTATCAGTGTCAATTTATCGCCCTATCAGTTACAGTCTCCAGATTTGAAACAACGAATCGGGGATATTTTGAGCGAGACAGGGTTAGATCCCCATTGTCTGAAATTAGAAATTACCGAAAGTGCAGTCATGGAAGAAATCCAAACTACCTTGGAGATTCTTCATGACCTCAAAGCTCTCGATGTTAAGTTAGGAATTGATGATTTTGGCACCGGCTACAGTTCCTTAAGTTATCTGAATCGCTTCCCTGTAAATACCCTGAAAGTTGATCGCTCTTTTGTCTGGCGTATGGAAGATTCTGCGCAGGATCGGGCGATTATCCGCACTATTCTCGACCTGGCCCATACTCTGGCACTCGATGCGATCGCCGAAGGGATAGAAACTCCGGCACAACTGGCTCAACTGCGACAACTCGGCTGTGATATCGGTCAAGGCTATTGGTTCGCTAAACCCCTCCCCGCCCCAGCGGCTGCCCAACTTCTGGCTCGTCGCCCCTGTTGGTGAGCCGTTGGTCAATTGCAAAATTTAGTTTAAAACTTTGACCCTTTGGAGGGATTTCGCTATGATAAGAGTAACGCCTAAAACTGTTAAAGCTGTTCTGCCTTGACCGGCGAGTCAGGAGCTGCGGCTGAACTGAAGGAGCTATCGGATTAATGGATTACATCGAAAAGGTATTGGATAAGGTTCGAGAATGGACGCGCAAGCTCATTGACGCAGTCCTCGGACCTGACGCACAACCCGAACCCGAGGCAATTCCGATCCCGGTTAACGATCGCCGGATTCGTCGTTAGTCTGTTGGTGTCGTCGTCGAGCCAAGACCCCTTGCTTCAGATTCTTGTCCTCCATGGACCGAATCTGAATTTGCTAGGTCAACGGGAACCCAACGTATACGGCTCAACATCCTTAGCCGAAATTAACACGCGTATAGAAGACCAAGCACGGACTTTACAGGTTAAAGTTTCGTGCTTTCAGTCGAATCACGAAGGGGCGTTGGTTGACGCGATTCAGTCCGCCTGGGGCGAGTATCAAGGGTTACTCATCAATCCCGCCGCCTATACTCATACCAGTGTGGCGATACGAGATGCGATCGCCGCCGTCAAATTGCCCACGGTGGAAGTTCACCTCAGCAATATCCACCAACGGGAGGCCTTTCGTCACCACTCCTACATCGCCCCCATTGCCGTGGGGCAGATTAGTGGTTTCGGCTATTATAGCTATATTTTGGGACTCCAGGCCCTCGTCGAGCATCTGCGAGAGAGTAACACCCCATCCCCTTCAACCTGAAACCGCACTGTGATGCCCTTAATGGTTTTACCCCGATTTGAGAGCGTTCGCGGTGCGATTTTGGGTGCGCAATTGGGCTATCTGCAACACTCCTCAGGACCATTTCTGTGGGAAACCATCCCGCCAGAACTCCTCCACAGTCTAATTCAGCAGCGAACCCTTCCTGGACAACATCCCCAATATGCCGAGTTTCCGGTGCAATTGGGCCTAGCTACCGTAGCGGGTTTGTTCTATCACCAGCGGCTAGAGGTGTTGTCGGAGTTAGCCCCTGAGTTACAGCCGTTGGCCCTGGCTGTAGGCTTGGCCGTGGGCGATCGCCTCCTCAATGAATCCGAGCAAATTACAAACCCATCACCCGCCCTCAAACAAGCTCTTAGCACCCTCTTAGCGTTTCAGGGAGACGGCTTTAGCGCCAATTGTGACTCACAAGAGGTTAAAGCCATTTTAGGGGCATTAACGGGGGCGCTACGGACTCGGGCAGGGATTCCGGCTCGGGAGCGGTTGCGGTTGTCCGGCGATCGCCTTCAGTCCCTTGATAGCCTGGCTTGGGAGATTTGGCAACGCTGGCTCGGGCGACTCGACTGTGACCCCTGGCCCCCTCCACCCGGGGCGATCGCCGTCACTGGGGAACGTCTCGATTCGTAGATAATAGTTGGTAGGTTTGCTGTTTCATGGGGCTAGGCGATCGTGGATTATATCGAATTTTTTAACTGCATCAACCCAAGTAAAACCCTCATCATTAGCCAAGAAGACGATAGACAATACTATATCGACTTTACAAGCGTTCGCGGCTATGACAGCATTAGTAAACTGAAACATCGCATCGCCGTATTACGACGAGAACAGCCAAGTTGCTCCCTATTTACCGGACATATTGGCTGCGGAAAATCGACAGAACTTCATCGATTACAAGCCGAACTCGAAGCCGAAAGATTTTGTGTTGTTAACTTTGAATCCGACGAAGATATCGACACCGCCGATGTGGATATTGTCGATGTTTTCTTAACTATTGCCAAGCGCGTCAGTGCCAAACTCGAAGAGATTGCTGTCCCCGAAGCCACCGGGTTAAGGAGACTGATTCAGCGGACTCAGGAGGTTTTGACCACAGAGATTGACGTGAAAGCCTCCCTGGGAACCTCGACCCTGAAGGGAGAATTAGATAGCCAAAAAAACAGCGTTTCTCTCTCCGCCGGAATTGCTTCCCTGACCGTGAGAGCGAAAAATGACTCCCGGATTCGCGAGAAATTAAGCCAATACCTGGGACCAAAAGTGACCGGCTTACTCGCCACTCTCAACGAGGAGTTAATTCAACCGGGAATCGAGTCCTTGAAAAACCAAGGCTATGCCGGATTAGTGGTGATTGTGGATAACCTTGACCGCATTGATAATCGTCCCAAACCTTCAGGGCGATCGCAACAAGAATATCTTTTCGTCGAACGAGGCGAATTACTCACAAAACTGGCCTGTCATATCATTTATACCATGCCCTTGGGGTTGCGTTTTTCCAACGAATTTGGCAATCTGACCCAGCGATTTCCAGATAAACCCGAATGTCTCCCCATGGTCTCCATTCGCCATCGCAACGGCGAGGATTGTCCAGAGGGGTTAGCGAAACTCAAACAAATGGTCTTGGCCCGGGCCTTTCCCCAGTTAACCGAAGCCGAACGCCTAGAGCGAATTGGCGAGATTTTCGAAACTCCCGCCGTCTTTGACCGCCTGTGTCGTGTCACGGGGGGCCATGTGCGGGATTTGTTGCAATTGCTGTCTCAATGGGTCGAAGAAGAGATGCAACTTCCCTTAACTGAGGCTACTCTGGAAGAAGCTATTTGCGATCGCTGTAACGAAATGACATTAGCGATTTCCCCTCGGGAGTGGGAGTTATTGCGGGAAGTTCGTCAAACCCAGAAAGTACAAGACCAAGTTGGCTATGAGAACCTGATTCGCAGTCGCATGGTCTTCGAGTATCAAGAACGCCGTCAATCCTGGTTTGATGTTAATCCTATACTCCTAGAGGCGGCGGAGATGAACGATTCATAATACTGGAATGTTCTCGCTCTGGGGTTGTCTCTGCTGGCTAGATACCATAACCGCATTGGTAGTTATAATCCAACTTGTTAGTGAGTTGGAGGTCGAATTATTTGGCTGCGTCTTCAGGGGTGAATGTCATGAAGTCATCTCCAACAAACTTTTGTAAAATACCTGGAAGCTCCTAGTACAGCTTGGCAAAAATCAGCTTACCATTGAAGGAGAGCGCGAAAAGGATT
>OFEU01000373.1_pt1 | contig 28104 bp, 25 predicted proteins | sample 1521221 | NCBI WGS metagenome assembly OFEU01 (sample SAMN03766357, study PRJEB24113) | microbial mat metagenome | isolation source: enrichment culture HLUCC-O from microbial mat sample contains cyanobacterium... | reverse complement strand
GTATCTGACTACGAATCAGAGGGTCGGAGGTTCGAATCCTCCCGGGCGCGCCAGAATTTCAAACCCGTCCTTTTACAAGGGCGGGTTTTCTGTTTCTTGTCGGACTCAAGTGGCTCGCGCTTGGGTCTGACGATTGTGTTTAGCGCCCCGCTTAACGGTAGGGCGCTTTTTTTATGCGGTTTCGGCAATCTTGGCTGGCACCACAAGGTTTTCAAGCAGGGTATCCAGCTCGGTAATCCGCTTGACGCGCTGAAATTGACGGTTGGCCTCCGCATTGCCCTGTCGCATTTGCGCGAGCCACTGCTTGACCAGCGAAACCACAACGCGTTGCGGCAGGTGCTGGCGTTGGCGGTGTGCATATTGCTTGAGAACGCTGGCGCGCATTGACCAGGTGGTGTCGGCCAGGCGCTCACCGGTGTTCTGCCAGTGTCGTATCCTAGGCGCCAGCCAGGGATCGGCCAGCGCGCTGCGTCCCAGCATTACATCACGGCAGCCTGAGAGCGTGCGTGCTTTCCAGTAATCTTCCAGGGTCCAGATATCGCCGTTTGCCACCACTGGCAGCGATACGCGGTGGCGAATTTTGGCGATCCATTCCCAGTGGGCGGGAGGACGATAGCCTTCGTCGCGGGTGCGGCCGTGAACCACCAGTCGCGCCGCGCCACCTGCCTCGGTGGCCTGGGCACAGGCGACGGCCAGGCGCCGGTCGGAAAACCCAAGGCGAATTTTGGCGGTTACGGGAATTTCGCCGGCAAGCGCGTCGGCGACCGCTTTAACGGCCTGGTAGACGCGCTCGGGTTGCCTTAGAAGGGATGCGCCACCGTCGTGGCGGTTGACGAGTTTGGCAGGGCAGCCAAAATTAAGATCAATACTGCGCGCGCCGAGCGACAGTGCTTGCTGAGCATTGGTAGCAAGTGCCACAGGGTCTGCCCCCAGCAGTTGCAAGTGCACGGGGACACCGCTCGGTGTGGCAACGTGAGTGTGGGCGAGTTCAGGGCAATGTTTATAAAACACGCGCGGGGGTAGGCGAGCGTCGACAACGCGTACAAACTCGGTCACTGTCCAATCAAACCCAGGCGTGACGGTTAGCAGTTCGCGTGTGACGGCATCGATCACGCCCTCCATGGGGGCTAGTCCGATTTCGCCTTTATGTAGTAAATTAACAACCATGACTTAAACCATCGCGACATTGCAATATTCAGAGGGTGTGGCAGGTTAGTGTATTCCCAGCACTGCGCCAAGCGTCAATAAGCAGTGGCGTTGATGGTGTTATTGGCTACCAGACAGGAGATGCCATATGCAGGACCTGGAACTATTACAGGAAGGCCTTGGCCTGATGGCACTGGGCATGGGGTTTGTATTTGTTTTTCTTGGTATTTTAGTGTTTTCGCTGACGCTTATGTCGGGCGTCATCAGGCGTTTCCAGCCTGCCCCTGCGCCGGTTATATCTAATGGTAATACTAAGCGACCGTCGCAATCGACTGCCAAAGACGATGAAACCCTCGCCGTGATCAGTGCTGCAGTGCACCGTTATCGTACCAAAATACGTCGTTAACTTCCCTGTTTGCCGGGGGGGATTCGCGCAAGCTGGACATTTTTTTGTTATTTTTACTACAAATAAACATTCCTTGACTACGAGCCAAGCCATGAAAGAAACCAAACGCCCACTAGGCATTACCGATGTCGTCCTGCGTGATGCCCATCAATCGTTGTTCGCTACCCGGCTGCGGCTGGCGGACATGCTGCCGATTGCCGAAAAGCTGGATCAAGTCGGCTACTGGTCTTTGGAAACCTGGGGCGGTGCGACGTATGACGCCTGCATTCGCTATCTGGGCGAAGATCCCTGGGAGCGTATCCGCGCCCTCAAAGAAGCTATGCCCAATACCCCTCAGGCGATGCTGCTGCGCGGCCAGAACCTGCTGGGTTACCGGCATTATGCTGACGACGTGGTCGACAAGTTCGTCGAGCGTGCCAAAACCAACGGTGTCGATGTATTTCGTGTGTTTGATGCGATGAACGACCCGCGCAACCTGGAGCGCGCCATCAAGGCGGTGCGCCAAGTGGGCGGCCATGCGCAAGGCACCATTTCTTACACAGTGAGTCCGGTACATACCCTGGATAGCTGGATCGATCTCGCCAAGACCATTGCGTCCATGGGCGCGGATTCGCTGGCTATCAAGGATATGGCGGGGCTGCTGACGCCTTACACTGCGTTTGAACTGGTCTCGCGTCTCAAGAAAGAACTGTCGATTCCCGTGCATCTGCATTGCCATGCCACCACCGGGCTTTCCACCTCTACGATTCTTAAAGCGGTCGAAGCGGGCATCGACAATGTCGACACCGCGATTTCGTCGATGTCGATGACCTACGGCCACAGCCCTACTGAATCGGTGGTGGCGATGCTCAAGGACACCGACCGCGATACCGGGTTGGACCTTGAACTGCTGGAAGACATTGCCAGCTACTTCCGCGGCGTGCGCAAGAAATACGCGGCGTTTGAAGGCTCGCTGCGCGGTATCGACTCGCGCATTCTGATCGCCCAGGTGCCCGGTGGCATGCTGACCAACATGGAAGGCCAGCTCAAGGAGCAGGGCGCCGGCGATAAGCTGGACGACGTCTTGACCGAGATCCCCCGCGTGCGCGAAGACCTCGGCTTTATCCCGCTGGTGACGCCAACCTCGCAGATTGTCGGTACCCAAGCCGTCATGAACGTCATGATGGGCGAGCGCTACAAGTCGATTTCCAAGGAAGTCCAAGCGCTGCTCAAAGGCGAATACGGCGCCGCGCCGGCACCGTTTAACCGCGAGTTGCAGCAGCGCGTGCTGGAAGGTGGCGAACCGATCACCTGCCGCCCGGCGGACAACCTATCGCCGGAAATGGACAGGCTCGCCGGTGAGCTGAAAGACCATGCCAAAGCCGATGGCATCCGCCTGGCTGACGGCGAGCAGCAAGTGGACGACGTGCTGACCTACGCGCTGTTCCCGCAGATTGGTCTTAAATTCCTTAAGAACCGTGACAATCCTGACGCCTTTGAGCCCGAGCCCCAGGCGGCCGAGGCGGAAAGCGCCAAGGTGCCTGCCAAAGCGGAAAGCAAAGCGCCCGTGGCAAGCAGTGGCCCGGAAACCTATACCGTCAAGCTCAAAGGTAAAGCATTTGTCGTCGAAGTGTCCGAAGGCGGCGACATCAGCGACGTGCAGGAGCAAACCGCCGCGGGTGCAGCGCCCAAAGAAGAAGCGCCGGCACCGAGCGGTGAGGCGATTACCGCGCCCTTGGCCGGCAATATCTTCAAGGTCAATGTACGCCCGGGTGATAGCGTGGCCGAGGGCGACGTGGTGATTATCCTTGAAGCGATGAAAATGGAAACCGAAGTGCGCGCCAGCAGTGCCGGGACCGTTTCGGCCGTGAGCGTCAGTGAGGGCGACAGCGTTGCCGTCGGCGATACGCTGATCGAACTCTAAGGACTCCCGCATGGATAAACTAATTACCTTATGGGAAGGCTCCGGGCTTTATAACCTTGAGCTTGGCCAAGTCGTGATGGTTGCAGTGGGACTATTGCTGCTCTACCTCGCCATCTACAAGAAGTTTGAGCCACTGTTGTTGGTGCCAATCGGCTTTGGCGGCATTCTCGCCAACATTCCTGAGGCGGGGTTGGCGCTATCGGCGCTTGATCAGGCGATCGAGGTCGGCCGGCCCGCACTGTTGGAGCAGTTGGCCTCGGCGCTTGGCGGCAGCCTGGATAGCCAGGCGAGCGTCGACAGCTGGCGCACGTCGATTCAGCAGATGATAGCTGACGAGGCCTCGGTGGAGCAGATTGCCACAGCGGAAACCGTGGCCAAAGGCTCGGGTTATGGCGACGGTCTGCTGTACGTGTTCTACACCGTGGCTATTACCTCCGGCATTGCCCCGCTGATCATCTTCATGGGCGTCGGCGCGATGACCGACTTTGGCCCGCTGCTGGCCAACCCGCGCACGCTGTTCCTGGGCGCCGCCGCGCAGTTCGGCATTTTTGCCACGCTGTTCGGCGCCGTGCTGCTGTCGTCGATGGGGTGGATGGACTTCTCGCTCAACCAGGCCGCTGCCATCGGTATTATCGGCGGCGCGGATGGCCCGACCTCGATCTACGTTGCGAGCATGCTGGCGCCTGAACTGCTGGGTGCGATTGCCGTGGCCGCTTACGCCTACATGGCGCTGGTGCCGTTGATCCAGCCGCCGATCATGCGCCTTCTGACATCCAGGAAAGAGCGCGAAATCACCATGACGCAGCTGCGCCCGGTGTCGAAGCTCGAGAAGATCGTCTTTCCGCTGCTGCTGTTGATCCTGGTGGCGCTGTTTCTGCCCGATGCGGCGCCGCTGTTGGGGATGTTCTGCTTTGGTAACCTGATGCGCGAATGTGGCGTGGTCGAGCGGCTAAGCGACACGGCGCAAAACGCGCTGATAAATACCGTGACGATCGTGCTGGGCCTTGCCGTGGGCTCCAAGCTCATGGCTGAAAGCTTCCTGTCGCTTGAAACGCTCGGCATCATGGCGCTGGGGATCGTGGCCTTCGGGATCGGCACCTCGGCCGGGGTGTTGATGGCCAAGCTAATGAACCTGGTGAGTAAAATGCCGATCAACCCGCTGATTGGTGCGGCGGGGGTCTCGGCGGTGCCGATGGCGGCACGCGTGGCCAACAAGGTGGGGCTCGAGTCCAACCCGCATAACTTCCTGCTGATGCACGCCATGGGTCCCAATGTGGCCGGGGTGATCGGCTCGGCGGTGGCTGCGGGTGTGATGATCAAGTACTTAGGTTAACCAGTGCTGGGGCTGACCAACAATTGGGCTAAAACGCCTCGATAGCCACGCAATCGGCCGCCCCTGAAGAGGGGCGGCCGTTTTTTTGCTTATAGTGAGATCGTCTGCGCGCTAAGGGACTGCTTGAGGCGGCTTTCCAGCGGGCTAAGATCAAGTGCGTGGTCACTGGGCCAGCCGATCGTCAGCGCGACACCATTCCCATCATAGTCGGCATTAACCACTGGGATGGCCTGTTCGTCACACCACGCGCGGGCTAACGACTCGTCGGCAAAGGCAAAACGGACCAGGTAGTGATTTCGCTCGACGATTTCCTGTGTGGGAAGCGAGGCCAGGGCATGATTCACTGCCTGGGAGTAGGCGCGCGCCAGTCCACCCGTGCCTAGTTTGGTACCGCCAAAGTAGCGAATGACGACACTACCGATTTCACCCAGTTGACTACCTTGAAGCGCTTGGTACATGGGGCGGCCCGCGGTACCGCCGGGCTCACCGTCATCGGAGAAGCCAATGCGTTGCTGCTCGCCCGGGGCGGCCGCGATATAAGCCAGGCAGTGGTGACTAGCGCTGGGGTGGGCCTGTTTGGCCGCCGTTGTCAGAGCATTGACGGCGTCAAGGTCAGGGGTGTGGGCGACCCAGGCGATAAAGCGGCTTTTTTCAATCTCAATCTCGTTAATGTGCCAAGTGCCTGGAGGTAGTTGGGGGACGCGATAGCGCATGTATATCCCGGCGTTTAGTGTGTCACGGGATGATGCTCAATTCCCATGAACATGCCAAGTACCTGAATATCACGATTATGCAAAAACACTTCGGGGTGCTGCGCGTCGTCGAGCAACAGGCGCACACCCGCTCGGCTGATGGATAGCTGTTTGAGGGCAAGCGTTTGCTGATTGATTTCAGCAATAACGGTTTCGTCCTGGCTGTCATGCTGATAGCGACGAATGACGATAACATCGCCATCAAACAGGTTGCAGTCTGACATGCGGTTGCCTCGCACCTTTAATGTGTAGGTGTTGCGGCGTGTCATCCGCGCGGTCGATGGCGGAATGGTATAAGGGCGGGGCGTTGGGCGAATCGTCGGCAATGAGGCGTTCATCGACATGTTCATGGCTTTCTCCAAATCAGCGCCCTATCCCTAGGCAAGCTATCGGTAGACACAATACGTTTATAGGTTATACATGTTTTTTCATACAGTGTTTGGTCAGTATAAACCTGTTTTTGCATACAGTGCCAGAAATAATTGTCGAGATGTTTGACGACCTTGGTCGCATGCGTAATGCAGCCGCGGTCGACTAGCGATGGAATGGCTTTAGGTGTAGAGTTCGAGCCAAAATAAACTTACGTGGGGTGACGCTTGACGCTGTGTTTGCAAGGCCGTCAGCTAGGCTGTGAGCGCGATGATCGCTGGCTTTTTCAAGGGCTGGATATTGACGTCAAACACGGTGACATATGGCATGTGGCTGGCCCCAATGGCAGTGGCAAAACCACGCTATTAAAAATGCTGTCCGGGCAGTTCAATGAGTTTTCCGGGTCACTCCACTGGCAGGGTCAGCCGCTTAAACAAGTACGCGAGCACTTTGCCGCCAACTTGCTTTACCTTGGTCACTCGCTTGGTGTAAGCATGGCGCTAACGCCGCTGGAAAACTTAGCCTGGTACCAGGCGTTGCATGGTGAGCGCGGCAGCGAGGCGCAGCGTGAAGCGGCCTTGTCGGCGATGGGGCTGGATGGCATGGAAGATGTCCCCGCCGGGCATTTATCAGCAGGCCAGCAGCGTCGTGTGGCCCTGGCACGGTTAAGCCTCACGCCGCGAGCCCTGTGGGTACTGGATGAGCCGTTTACGGCCATTGACCATGATGGTGTCGAGACCCTGGAAGCGCAGTTGGTAGCGCACGCTAAGGCTGGGGGAGCCGTGGTGATAACGACCCACCACGTACTTAAAATTGCCCACCCGCTATGTCATATTTCGTTGGGGTAAAGGAGCCTGTATTGCCGCCTTTAGAAACCACGCAGCGTGTTGCGGTACTGACCGAGCCAGTCGCTAAGCATCACCTCCGCATAGCGCTTAGCGCCACTTTGATGCGTGACCTTAACCGCATGTGGCGACGCCGGGGGGATGTTCTGAACCCGTTGGTATTCTATGCCTTGGCCGTTAGCTTATTTCCAATAGGTATTTCCCCCGAGGCGGAGCTGCTGGCCGTCATGGCGCCTGGGCTTTTATGGGTCACGGCGCTGCTCGCCACATTGCTGTCGTTGGATAGCCTTTTCCGTAGCGACTTCGACGACGGCAGCCTGGAGCAAATGATGCTTGCTCCTCAGCCGTTGGCGGCGTTAAGCGTTGCCAAAGTTGCTGCCCATTGGCTATTGAGTGGTTTGCCTTTGGCCCTCGTGTCGCCCCTACTGGGCATCATGCTAGCGCTGCCATTGCATGGCATTGGGGTGTTGATGGTGTCGTTAGCGTTGGGGAGTGCCAGCTTGAGCCTTATTGGGGGCATTGGCGCGGCGTTAACCGTCGGTTTGCCCCGAGGTAGCGTGCTACTCTCGCTACTGGTATTGCCGCTGTATATTCCGGTGCTGATTTTTGGGACGGGGGCGGTTCAAGCCGCCATTTTGGGCGACGCCGTGTTGCCCCACTTGGCGATGCTTGGCGCGTTACTGGCCGCGGCGCTGATGTTTGCTCCCTGGGCCATCGCCGCGTCGTTGCGTATCAGTATAAACGGGTAGGGATGGGCACTATATGTGGGGCTTGATACATAAGTTGGGTTCGCCAAAATGGTTTTACTACCGTAGTGCAGCGCTGCAGCCATGGTGCTGGGGTGTGGCAGCGTTACTGTTGCTGACGGGCACCCTATGGGGGCTTGTTTTCGCCCCCGCTGACTACCAACAGGGCAACAGCTTCCGCATCATTTATGTCCATGTGCCGGCCGCTTTTTTAGCCCAGTCGGTCTTTGTTGCCATGGCGGTGGCAGGGCTTATCTACATGGTCTGGAAAATTAAGATCGCCGATATGGCGGCGGCTGCCATGGCGCCATTAGGCGCCGTGATGACCTTTGTGGCGTTATTCTCCGGTGCCGTCTGGGGTGTGCCGACCTGGGGAACATGGTGGATGTGGGACGCCCGATTAACCTCCATGTTGATCCTGCTGTTTCTGTATATTGGGGTGATCGGCCTGCGCGGCGCCTTTACCCGTCGGGATAGCGCGGCCCAGGCGGCATCGGTGCTGACGATGGTCGGCGTGATTAATATTCCTATCATCAAATATTCCGTGGATTGGTGGTACACCCTGCACCAGCCCGCTTCGTTTACGCTGACTTCCAAGCCTTCAATGCCGCTTGAAATGTGGCTACCGTTGCTGATCATGGTGCTAGGCTTTTACTGCTTCTTTATTGCTCTTACGCTTACCCGGACACGCAGTGAAATATTGCGCCGCGAAGCCAACACCCGATGGGTTCAGACGCTTTTTGAGGGGGCTAACTGATGGTATTTGCCTCGCTGGCTGACTGGGCATCCATGGGCGGGCATGGCCTTTACGTGTGGTCTGCCTGGGGAGTGACGGCCGTGTTTATGCTGGGGTTGATGCTCTACGCTCGCGTTGAGCGCCAACGATTGCTGAAACACCTTAAGCGGCAGGCGCGCCGACGCTCAACGACCACGCAGCAAAGAGGCTATTGCGATGACCCCAAGGCGTAAGTGCAAGCTTTATGTAATTCTCACCTTGGTCAGCCTGGCCGCACTGGTCATCGGGTTGACGCTATATGCCCTGCGCGCCAACATTAATTTGTTTTTTAGCCCCGTGCAGATTGCCCAGGGCGAGGCCCCAATGGGGCGCTCAATACGCGCGGGGGGCATGGTGAAAGTTGACTCGGTGTCCCGCGATGACGATAGCTTGAGCGTCGCGTTCACTGTCACCGACTATGTGGACGACTTGCACGTTGATTACCAGGGCATCCTGCCCGACCTGTTTCGCGAGGGGCAGGGCGTCGTGGTAGTGGGCGAGTTGCAAGACGATGGTCGTTTTCGTGCCGAGGACGTACTCGCCCGTCACGACGAGAATTATATGCCGCCCGAGGTTGCCAAAGCGCTGGAAGATGCTGGCTACTCGCCCGCCGATTTTCAGGCCAAAGCCGCGGAGATGGATCAGCAGCGCGAGGACGATTCGTGAAACCACCTCAGCCCGTCGCCGCTGGGTTTAGCATTCAGCCGGAGTATCTATGCTGACCCGGATACTGCCCGAAATTGGTCATTTTGCCTTGATTATCGCACTGCTAATGGCGGTCGTGCAGGCGCTGCTGCCATTGGCGGGGGCGGCGACGCGTCGCCCTCTGTGGATGGCGTACGGTCAGCCGATGGCCACTGGCCAGTTTTTGTTTGTTTTGCTCGCCTACGGCTGCTTAACGGCCAGTTATCTGATGGATGACTTCAGCGTGGCGAATGTCGCCAACAACGCTAATTCGCTGCTGCCCTGGTACTACAAGTTCAGTGCCGTATGGGGTAACCATGAAGGTTCGGTGCTGCTGTGGAGCCTGATGCTTGCGGGGTGGGGATGCGTCGCCGGTCTGTGGTCGCGGCGCTTGCCCCGCGACATGTTGGCGCGCGTTCTCGGAATATTGGGCTTGATCAGCGCCGGCTTCCTGTTGTTCATACTGTTGACCTCCAACCCCTTCGAGCGGAATCTGCCCGATATCCCCGCGGACGGCGCGGACCTTAACCCCTTGTTGCAGGACATCGGCCTGATCATCCACCCACCCATGCTGTATATGGGCTATGTGGGGTTTTCCGTGGTGTTCGCTTTTGCTATCGCCGCTTTGCTCGGTGGGCGATTGGATGCCGCCTGGACCCGCTGGGCACGGCCTTGGACGAATGCCGCCTGGGCGTTTTTGACGGTTGGGGTGGCGCTGGGTAGCTGGTGGGCCTATTACGAGTTGGGCTGGGGCGGTTGGTGGTTTTGGGACCCGGTGGAAAACGCCTCGCTGTTGCCATGGCTGACCGGTACCGCCCTGATACATTCCCTGGCGGTCACCGAAAAACGCGGCTCTTTCAAAAGCTGGACGGTACTACTGGCCATTGCCACCTTTTCGCTTTCACTGATGGGCACCTTTTTAGTCCGCTCCGGGGTACTGACGTCCGTGCATGCCTTTGCCAACGACCCGTCGCGGGGGCTGTTTATCCTGGTGCTGCTGGCGATCACCGTGACGCTCTCGCTAGTGGTGTTTGCCCTGCGCGCACCCCGCGTTAGCCATGCCGTGGGCTTTAATTGGCTGTCACGCGACGCCTTACTGCTGATCAATAACGGCCTGCTGGTAACCGCAACGATGACCGTGCTGCTTGGTACGCTGTATCCGTTGATTCTGGATTCGCTGGGGCTGGGCAAAATCAGCGTGGGGCCGCCTTATTTCAATGCTCTGTTCGTGCCGCTTACGGTGATCCTCTGCCTGTTTATGGGCCTGGGGCCGATGGCGCGCTGGAAGTCTACCTCGCCTGGTGAACTGGTGCGCAAACTGTGGTTAGCCGGGCTCGCGGCACTTGTGCTTGGGGCATTGATACCGCTGCTGTATCGCGGTGAATGGAACCTATGGGTCACGCTGGGCTTGTCCACCTCGCTGTGGATTATGCTGTCACTAGGCCGTGACTTGCTCGATAAATTGCGCAAGCAGCGTTCGTCACTGTGGAAAGGCCTGCAAAGCCTATCGCTAGCCTACTGGGGTATGGTGCTCGGCCATTTGGGCGTGGCGGTCACCATCGTCGGCGCGACTGTCGTGTCCCATTATGCGGTGGAGAAAAGCGTGCGCATGTCACCGGATACAAGCGTCGAGGTGGCAGGTTATCACTTTACTATGACCGATCTTACCGATCGGCGCGGCCCCAATTACTTGGCCGATACCGCGGTGATCGAGGTTCAGCGCGGTGAGAGCAGCCGGCGTTTCGAGATGCGGCCTGAAAAGCGGCTGTATCTGGCCACCGGCATGCCCATGACCCAGGTGGCGTTGCGCCCGGGCCTTTTCCGTGATCTTTACGTGGCCATGGGCGAGCAATTGGATGACGGCAGTTGGGCGATGCGTATCCAATACAAACCGTTTGTGCGCTGGCTGTGGCTGGGAGGATTGCTAATGGCGTTGGGCGGCGTGCTGGCGGTAGCGGATAAGCGTTACCGGCCCGCGCGCCCGGCCAGATTGGCGCAGGAGGGGCGGGCATGAAGCGGCGCTTGCTGTTGTTTATCTTACCTGTCGCATTTTTAGGCTTGGCGTTGTTTTTCTATGAGCGCTTGTCAGAGGACCCTACAGGTCGCGATTCGGCGCTGATGGCACGCGATTTTCCCGCCTTTGAGGCCACCACGCTTGAAGATGAGCAACAGCGGGTCGATCAATCGTTGCTGGAAGGTGAACTGACGCTCGTCAATGTATGGGGAGAATGGTGCGCCGCCTGTCGCCAGGAAATGCCCCAACTGCTTGATCTAGCCGACCGTGGACTGCGTATTGTGGGTATTAACTACCGTGATACCCGCGAGAACGGGCAGGCATTCTTAGATGAATTTGGTGACCCATTTTCAGCCAATATTTTTGATCCCGACGGTGATTTAGGGTTTGAGCTTGGGGTAATTGGCGCGCCTGAGACATTTTTGGTAGATGCCCAGGGCATCATCCGCTACCACCATAAAGGCTATGTGTCGCCCGAGGATGTCCATAACCATCTTTTGCCGGAGGTGGAGAAATGGCGCTGATTCGCTTGTTAAGTCTCGCGGCGCTGCTTTGCCTGGCGCTGCCCGCCTGGTCGGCAGGCGTAGAAATACGCGAATTTGACGACCCGGTGACGGAGCAGCGTTATCGTGATTTAACCGCCTCAATGCGCTGCCCGCTGTGCGATAACCAAGCGATTGATGATTCTGACGCACCCATCTCGGTGGATATGCGCCAACGGGTGTATCAGTTGCTTAACGAGGGGCAATCAGACACCGAAATCATCCATCACATGGTTCAGCGGTTTGGCGACTACATTCTTTATAACCCCCGCCTGGAGCGACGCACCTATTTGCTGTGGGGGCTGCCGGTGGGGTTATTGATACTTGCGGTCGTTGTCGTGGCATTGATCGTCCGCACTCGGCGCCATGCTTCAGCGAAGGCATTGAGTGCTGACGAGCAAGCGCGTCTGAATGCCTTAATTGAGCGTAAGGAGTCATCGTGACGCTGCTTTGGATAGCGCTTGCCTGTGTATTGTTGCCCGCGATGTGGCTGTTGGTGCTGCCGCTGCGCACGGCGCGTCGCTGGCACGATGAACAACTGACCTTTGAACAGCATGACGCCGCCGCCGAGCAAAATGTCGCCATCTTTCGGCGTCGACTGGCGGCGCTTGAGAATGCCCGCGCCGACGGGAAAGTAAACGCAGAACAGTTTGCCGAAGAACGCCTGGAACTGGAGCGCAGCCTGCTGGACGATACGGCCGCCCTGCATCGGCGACCGCTTAAGTCTTATGCCTCGGGACGTTGGGTCGTTCCACTAGTGATGCTCGTGTTGGCGGGGGGTAGCTTGGTGTGGTATCAGCAGCAGGGCGCGGAGGACGATATTATCCTGTGGGCCATTGGTCAGGAGGTGCGTGAGCATCCGCAAGGGTCGCTGGACATGTACGTGGAGCGCCTGGAAGCGCAGATGTCACACCAGCCTGCCAACCCAAACCTGTGGAGCACCTTATTCCCGCTTTATCGAGAGGCTGGCCAAACGGATAACGCTGTCACCGCGCTGGAGCGCTTGATCGAACTTGAAGGACGCCAGCCGTCGCTGCTAGCTCAGCTTGCCCAACTGCGTTTCTTTATGGCCGAGCGCGAACTCACCGACGAAGTGCAAGCGCTAGTGGACGAAGTGCGTGACGCTGATCCCCGTCAGCCCACCGTACTCGGCATACTTGGCATCCAAGCCTTCGATCAGGGTGATTACCCCACGGCTATTGACCGCTGGCGGCGTGCCGTGGCCAACGTTGAAGACCCTGACATCGCCGCGTCGCTTCGCGAAGGGATTAAAACGGCGCAGGCGCGTCTCGGCGATAGCGACGATAATCAAACCTCAGAGGCGACCGGCCCCGGGGTTCGGGTCAGCGTGTCGCTTGATCCTGAGCTGGCGCGTCAGGTTGACGGTGATGATAAAGTCTTTATCCTGGCCCGCGATATTGAGGGCGAACAGCCACCACTGGCGGTGGTTCAGGGGTTGGCATCTGAACTACCGATGACCGTCGTGCTCGACGACCGCGCGGCTATGACCGCAGATGCACAGATATCGCAAGTCAGCGAAGTTCGTCTGATGGTGCGTATCTCGTCAAGTGGCCAAGCAACACCCCAGGCAGGGGATTTATGGGGCGACGTAGACCGGGTCGAGGTGGGCCCGCTTAACGCGCGAGAGGCTACCAAGGTGACCATTGATCGTGTTTTTGAATAATCTCAACGTGTACTCTCCATGCGTTTAACGTCGATACGCCTCGTCGGCTTCAAGTCGTTCGTCGATCCGGTCACCGTGCCTTTCGACGGCAATATGACCGCTATCGTCGGACCCAACGGCTGCGGAAAATCGAATATTATCGACGCCGTGCGCTGGGTAATGGGGGAGTCCTCCGCCAAGACCCTGCGCGGTGAGTCCATGGCCGATGTCATCTTTAACGGCTCGACGGGGCGCAAGCCGGTGGGCCAGGCGTCCATTGAGCTGAAGTTCGACAACCGCGATGGCACCATGGGCGGTGTCTATGCCCAATACGCCGAAATCGCGGTGAAGCGCCTGGTGACCCGCGACGGCCAGTCCAACTACTTTTTTAACGGCCAAAAGTGCCGCCGCCGGGATATCGCCGACCTGTTTATGGGTACCGGCCTGGGCCCGCGTTCTTACGCGATTATCGGCCAGGGCATGATTTCGCGGCTGATCGACGCCCGCCCGGACGATCTGCGCGCCACGCTGGAAGAGGCCGCGGGCATCTCCAAATACAAAGAGCGCCGCCGGGAAACCGAAAATCGTATGCGGCGTACCCAGGAAAACCTAGAGCGGCTAGACGATATTCGCGAAGAGCTCGACAAGCAGCTCGAGCGGCTAAAGCGGCAAGCTGAGGCGGCTAAACGCTACCAGGCGTTAAAGCAGCAGGAGTTCCAACTGAAAGGTGAACTCGCCGTGTTGCGCGGGCGGGCTCTGCGGGCTGAACAGTCCCACCAAGAAAGCCGGGTACGCGAGTTGGAGATCGCCGTTGAAAAAGACGTGTTTGGCGTTCGTCAGTGCGAAACGCGTCTGGAGCAAGCCCGCGAGCAGCACGACGAACTGGCTGAAGTGCTCGAACGTCACCAACAGCAGTTTTTTGAAACCACCACCCGTATCGCCCGCCTCGAACAGGATCAGGCCCACCGGCGCAGCCGCGAAGCCCAGCTCGCCAGCGACATCGAGACGGCCCGGCGTGACCTCGACGAGCAGCGCCGGGTCAGTGAAGGTGACCAAGAGCGCTTAGTGACCATTGAAGCGCGTTTAGACGAATTGTTGCCCGAACATGAAGCGCTCGACGAACAACTTGAAACCCTGGAGCAAACGCTAGCCGACGCGAGCCCCTCCCTTGAAGCCGCCGAGCAGCAGTGGGCGGATGCCGAAAGCCGCTGGCGCGATGCCAGCCGCGAAGCCGAACGCCGCCAGGATCAGCTACGCGATCTTGAACAACGCATTGCCCGTCTACAGGCCGAACGCCAGCGCCGCCACCAACAGCGTGGCGAGCTGGCCGATGTCACCGAGTTACGCAGCGAGCACGCTGAATGCCAAGCTCAAAAAGAAGTGGCTGAACAGCGCGCCGAGGCATTTCAAACCGAGCGCGACCATTGGCAGCAGCGCTACAACGAGGCCAAGGCGGCTTACCAGCAGGCTACCCAGACGCGTGACCAACAACGTGCCGAGTTAAGCCAGCGTCAGGGGGAGCTTGCCTCGCTGCAAGCGCTGATTGATGCCGCTCTTGCTGATCACGACCCGCACCTCACCGAAACGTTAGCTGCCCATGGACTTGCCGATGCGCCACGGTTGGGTGAAGCGATTAGCGTTGAGGCCGGCTGGGAGCGGGTGATTTCCTGGCTGCTAGCGCCGTGGCTCAATGCGCGGCTGGTAGCCGGTGATCAGTTAAAAGCATTGCCCGAAGCGCTTGCCACTGATTGGTGTTTGATTGACCAGACACCGCCGCCCTTACACGGAGGCCAACGCCTGGATGCACTGGTGAGTGGCGCTGGCGCACTAAGTGGCTGGTTAGCAAGTGTTCACTATGCTGAGGGTGGCGACGAGGCCGACGCGCTATTAGCCACGCTTGGCCCTGGCGAAAGCGTGGTTACCCGCGATGGCGTGTGGCGCGGGCGGGGTTGGTTGCATCAGCAGGCCAACGGCGAAGGCGTCGATGCGCTATTGGTCACGCGCCGTCGCCTTGATGAGTTGGCAACTCGCCGTGAGCACGACGAGGAGGCGTTGGCGCTTGCCGAAGCGCAGTGCGAGGCCGCCAGTGAAACCATCGAGACGCTTGAGCACACCCGTGAACGGCAGGCAGAGGAAGAGCGTGCTCATGCCGCCACGCTTCAGCAGCTCGCGGTAACAGAGCAACGCTTGGCCCAACGCCTGGAACATCTGGAAAGCCGCGCCAGTGAGCTGGATGACGAGCTGCGCCAGCTACAAGAAGATGAAGCAGAGTTAGCGCTTACTCTCGATGAGCAGCGTGCCCGCTGGCACGAGGCAATGGAGCAGTTGGAAATAACTGCTGAGGCGCGCGACACCAGCGCCGAGCAGCGAGATAACCAGCGCGAACAGCGCGAACGTCTGAATCAGCAGCAGGCGCCACTGAAAGCCCGCCAGCAGGCCCTAGCGCTGGAGCGTGAACGATTAAACGCCGAGGGTAATAGCCTGCGCTCCCAGCAAGCACGCAGCAATGACAGCGAAGAGCGCCTCGCACTGCGGATTGAGGAATTGGAAGCCTCGCGGGAAACCTTGCTGGAACCCGACGAACTTGCCGCCGAAGAGCTTGAAGAGCTGCTCCAACAGCGCGAGCAGCAGGAACAGCGCTTAAACGACACGCGCCAGCAAACGCAAACGTTGGCGGAGCAGTTGCGTAACGACGAGCTCACCCGCCAACAGCACGAACGCAATCTAGAGCAGAGCCGCGAGCAGCTTCAGCAGCGGCGTATGGATGTGCAGGCGCTGGCGCTAAAAGCCGCCACCCAAGATGAACAGCTCGCTGAACTGGGCCACGACAGCGAAACACTGGCGGAACAACTCGCAAGCGACGCCAGTGAAACCGCTTGGCAGGCGCGGCTGGAAAGCACTACCGACAAAATACGCCGCTTAGGGGCCATTAACCTTGCCGCGATTGAAGAATACGACCAGCAGGCTGAGCGGCGGGACTACCTGGAAGCTCAGCATGCCGAATTAAGTGAAGCACTGGAAACCCTAGAGCGTGCCATCAAGCGTATTGATCAAGAAACCCGTGTGCGTTTTAGAGATACGTTTGATCAAGTCAATACAGGCCTACAAACCTTATTTCCCAGAGTGTTTGGCGGGGGCACCGCTTGGCTAACGCTCACTGGTGATGATTTATTGGAAACCGGTGTGGCGATCATGGCGCGCCCGCCGGGTAAAAAGAACAGCACTATTCATCTACTATCCGGAGGTGAAAAGGCACTGACAGCACTTTCGTTAGTATTTGCGATCTTCCAGTTAAACCCAGCGCCATTCTGTATGCTGGATGAAGTAGATGCCCCGCTAGATGATGCCAATGTAGGGCGCTATGCCAGGCTGGTAAAAGAGATGTCGGATAACGTTCAGTTCATCTATATTACCCACAACAAAATTGCCATGGAGGCCGCCGAGCGCTTAATGGGTGTCACCATGCAAGAGCCTGGGGTCTCGCGAATGGTCTCGGTAGGCATTGAAGAAGCGGCTGCGTTGGTGGATTAAAGCTCGCAAGCGTTAACGTTATTAACTACCCTAGCGCTTAATAATCCACGCCCAGAGTTAAAAAAAGTGACTCAAGGCGCTAAACTTATCTATATTATTCGGCACTGAGTGTTTTTGAGTCCTCATTAGCGAAGAAAAAGCAGTAAGCATACCCGGCGCCCGGCACTCACAGGGCACGATTTAAAGGGGTGAGCATGCGTTGCTAGCAAGGGACTCAAAGGTAAAGGTTGTTGCTATCGCACAGGGTAATTAGTTAATAGGAAGGCAATGGGGCACTTATAGCCCGCGTTATAGTCGAATTTTTGACTTAAATAACGTTAAAAAATGTGCGATAACGTGAAAATTAACAAAAAGTGGCCCTTTTCGTAGTAATCGCGCTATGCTTGGGGTAAGTATAGATTTAATAGTAGTGTTCTAATTTTTAGGCATCGCGCCTTAGCAACCGTCAAGATGACCCATGGAATGTTCAACATGGAATTAAGAGAGTGGCTAATCATTTTAGGACTGGCGTTGGTATCCCTCATCGTTATTGATGGGGTAAGACGACTCCAGCGTCAGCGTCGCGTTCCTCGCCTCGACCAAGCCGTCGGCGAGACGCCAACAAGTCGGTCTACCGAGTTCAGTGATGTGGCTAAAGAGGCTGAAATAAACTGGGAACTTCCCAATGGTGGCGCGCGTGTGGTTAAGCCCGCCGATTATAGCGGTCTGAGTCAAAAGCCGAAGTTAGAACGCCAAGAGCACCCTGGACCGTCAAAGATACTTTCACAGTTTAAGCGCAGTACCCATAAGGCAAGTTCGCCTGCCGCCTCAAAGGTTGAAGAGGGTCGGGATGAGCACCCAGTCACCACGCGCACCGCCAAAGCAGCGACAGCGACGCGTGCCCAGCGCCCCGAGGTGAAAATGCCTGAGCCAACGTCTGAGCCCGAAAAGCACCATCGCGAGCCTGCGGTGTCTTCTTCCGACGATGTCAGGCCGGTAGCTGATGTTGCCGTTACCGCTGTGGCCCACGAGCCTCGAATGAGTGCCATGGACGAAAACGACACCGAGCGTATGGCGGCCGCGCAAACGAGCCATGACGACACGCCGGTGCTGCGCGCTGAGCCTGAAGATGCAGCGTTTGCTAAACATGCTTCATCTGACACGCAGCCAAAACGCCGTCAGTTACGCAGCGATATTGCTGGTGAATACCATGATGACGATGATGAAGAAGCCTATCGTCTGGTGGATTTTGAAGAGATTGGTCGTTCGCTGAAACAGCGCATGATCGCTCACCGTAAAGCGCGCGCGCTGAAAAAAGCCGAAAAGGCGCGCCGCGCCGAAGCGCTGGCAAAACAGAAAGCAGAACGTAAGGCCCTTGAAGCAGAGCAGCGCCGAGAGGCCGAGGAAGCGGCTGAAGCTGAAAAAGCGCGCATTGCTCAGGAGCAGGCGCAAGCACGCGAACTGGAAGCTCAGGCTGCCGAAGAAGAACGTCTCGTCCGTGCCGCCGAAATGGCCCAGTATGCCGCTGAGGAAGACGCTTACGCTGCTGCAGAATCGCATGCGGCTCTACACGAGCCTGAAGCACCTGAAGGGGTCGTACGTACTCACCCTGCGTTAGAAAAAGCATTGCGTCATGACGTTTGCGGAGAACATGCCAAAGAAACGTTAACCAATGCTGACGAAGTGGTGGTGATCAGCGTGCTTTCACGCGACCCAGCCGGCTTTGACGGTGGCAAGCTGCTGGAATTGATGATGGCCTGCGGTTTACGCTACAGCAGCGCTATGGGCGTTTTCCACCGTTTCGAAACCGAAAGCGCCGACAGCGAACTGCAGTTCTCCATGGTCAATGTCGTTAAACCTGGCGTCTTCCCCATTGAAGAAATGGATGAGTTTGTGACGCCTGGTATCACTTTGCTGATGCCGCTCCCCGGCGCCCACGATAGCTCGGCGGCGTTCGAGGCCATGGTCGAAACCGCCATGGTGGTTGTACGTCACATGGGCGGCGAATTGAAAGACGAGAACCATAGCGTGATGACGGCACAAACCATTGAGTTTGCTCGCCAACGCGTGCATGAGTTCGAACGTAGGCATCGGTTGCATCGCCATATGCAAGCCCACTAAACAGCCGCTTGCTCTCCGACACCCGTCCTCTTGCAGAGGGCGGGTGTTTTTTATTGCATAATACCGTTAACTTGTATCACCGCTAATAGCCTGTCGACGAGAACCTGTTTCAATGAGTCAGCCTGACCCTAACGTGCTGGACGAGATCAACCAGCTTCGCGCCGCGCTGGATGACGCCAATTACCGCTATTATGTCCTTGATGAACCTACGCTGAGCGATGCGGACTATGACCGCAAATTCCAGCGCTTAAAGCAGTTAGAGGACGAACATCCCTCGCAGGTCTCGCCTAACTCACCGACCCAGCGCGTGGGTGCCGCCCCCGCCGACGGCTTTCCTGAAGTGCCTCATGCCATTCCCATGCTGTCGCTGGATAACGCCTTCAGCCGCGACGATATTCATGCGTTTGCCGAGCGCGTCGCCGAGCGCCTGGAGTGCCAGGCAGACGACATCGAGTTCAGCTGCGAGCCCAAGCTTGATGGTGCCGCCGTATCGCTGGTCTACGAGCAGGGCGTGCTGGTCAGCGGGGCCACCCGCGGCGACGGCCGCACCGGCGAGGGCATTACCTCCAACCTGCGCACGCTGCGCTCGGTGCCCTTGAAGCTGATGGGTAAAAACGTACCTGAGCTGCTGGAAGTGCGCGGTGAGGTGATCATGCGTCACAAGGGTTTTGAAGCACTCAATGAACGCGCCCGTGAAGAGGGCAGCAAGGTCTTTGCCAACCCGCGCAACGCCGCCGCCGGTAGCCTGCGCCAGCTTGACCCGCGAATTACTGCCACACGGCCGCTGGAGTTTCATGCCTACCAGGCGGCACGGCTCGAGCCCGACCTGGGTGATACGAGCCATAGTGCCTTAATGGCGAGGCTTGCCACGCTGGGCTTTCGCACCAGTGCCGAGCTAACCACCATGAACGGCCCGAAAGCCGTGGCTGATTATTGCGATCAACTGGGCGACAAGCGTGACGCGCTTGGCTACGACATCGACGGTGTGGTCATCAAGGTCAACGATCTGCGCCATCAGCGGGAACTTGGCTTTGTCGCCCGGGCGCCGCGCTGGGCGGTGGCGTTTAAATTCCCCGCCCAGCAAGAAGTCACTACGCTCAACGAGGTTGAGTTTCAGGTGGGCCGTACCGGTGCCATCACCCCCGTGGCAAGGCTTGAGCCGGTGACGGTGGCCGGGGTGACGGTATCCAACGCCACGCTGCATAACGCCGATGAAATCGAGCGCTTAGGCGTGATGATTGGCGACACCGTCGCTATTCGTCGAGCCGGCGACGTGATTCCCCAGGTGGTCCGGGTGGATACCTCACTACGGCCCGCTGATGTCCGGCCAATTACCTTTCCTGACCGTTGCCCGGTGTGCGGTTCCGAGATCGAGCGTTTAGCCGATGAGGCCGTTGCACGCTGTTCCGGTGGGCTCTACTGTGCCGCCCAGCGCAAAGAGGCGCTGAAACATTTCGCCAGCCGCAAAGCGTTGGATATCGACGGCCTGGGGGAAAAGCTGATCGAGCAGCTTGTCGACCTGGACTGGGTGAAAAGCCCGGCCGACCTGTTTCATCTGACCGTTGAGCAGCTTAAAAGCCTGCCGCGCATGGGGGAAAAATCAGCCACCAATTTGGTTAATGCGCTGGAGAAAGCCAAATCCACGACGCTTGCGCGGTTTATCTACGCATTGGGTATCCGTGAGGTGGGCGAAGCCACGGCGGCTAACCTGGCCCATCACTTTGGTACGCTTGAAGCCATCCAAGCGGCTGAGGTAATTGCATTGGAAGCGGTTAGTGATGTGGGCCCGATTGTTGCTGCTCATGTGCATACTTTTTTCCGTCAGCCTCACAATCAGGACACGCTACAAGCGCTGCGTAATGCGGGGATTCAATGGCAAGAAGCGGAAGTCATCCAAGGCCCCACGCCGCTTGATGGCCAAACCTGGGTGCTCACCGGCACGCTTGAAACGATGACGCGAGATGAAGGCAAGGCGCGCCTGCAGGCGCTGGGGGCCAAGGTGGCAGGCAGTGTATCCAAGAAAACCACCTGCCTGGTCGCGGGAGAAGCTGCGGGCAGTAAATTAACCAAAGCCGAGCAGCTAGGGGTCGAGGTCGTTGATGAGGCGGCTTTTATCGAGCGCCTGGCCGAATGGGAGCAACGCGAATGAGCCGATTCATCGAAGTCCCGGCACGCATGCTACCGCCGGAAACCTTAGATGCCCTGCTGGAAGCCTTTGTGACACGCCAGGGCTACGACACCACCGATACCACCGGCGAGGGCATGCACGGCTGGGTCGTAGAGCTTAAAAAGCAGCTTGAACGCAATGAGTTGATCATTGCCCACGACCTGGAACTTGAAATGACCGAGGTGATGACCCTGGCCCAATGGCGAGCCTTTGGGCGCGATATTGGCGATGACGAGGAGGAAGGCGACATTTAAGTCGTCGTGCCGCGAATAATGGCGCTGATAATGCGCCGCCCCGGGTGGAGGTGGTCCACCAATGGCACTTCCAGGGGTAGCGGGTCGCCGCACATCCGCGAGGCAATCACCTCGGCGCACAGCGGCGCGCTGGCAAGCCCCCTTGAGCCGTGAGCGGTGGATATCCACAGCCCTGGGTAATGCTCGCCCACGGTATCTGGCACTTTCGAGGCGTCCTTGCCTAACGCTTGGTACGCCTCCTGCCATGCGTCAGCCACCGGCAGCGGCCCTGCATAGGGGCTTTTATCGGGGCTAGCCGCCCGCACCGCGGCGCGGCCTTTGAGTAATTCAGGGGATAGCGCAACGCCTGCCTCTTCAAGCGCTTCAACCCATTGAGGTAAGGCGAGGCGTAACTCGTCGATATTACGCTGGTGATCGTCATGGGTGACGTGGCGGCTGTCATTGTTGGGCACAAAGCTGGCGCCGAAGGTCAGCACGCCGTCGACGGGCGGTGATACATAGCCGCCTGCGCAAACCACACGCTGAGGCGTTTGCACGTCATCAGGCAGCGTCACTTCGCTGATTTGCCCACGTACCTGCTGTAACGGCAGTACTGCGGTTTGCGCAAAGCGGTTGGCCAGTTGGGCGTTGGCGATCACCACCTGGTCGGCGCAGATCGCATCGCCGTTGACCAGGTCTAGGCGCCAGCACTGCCCATCGCGGTGCACTTGCGTTACGTCCCTTCGGTGAACGCTAATCAGCGGGTGGTTAAGTAAGTGTTCGCACAGCGCTTTGGGCCGCACCCAGCCCGCTTGGGGATAAAACAGCGCATGCTGAGCACTGATGGGCACCCCAGCAAGCTCGCTTAACCCCTCCGCTTGGGCAGAGACCACCGTCTGCGGCAGCGTGTGATGCGCTATAAACCGCTGTTGGCGGCGGGCTTCTTTATCGCTTAACGCTAGCTGTACCACGCCGCTTGACTGCCACAGCAGCGTGTCCGTGGTTTGCTGGTTAAGCCAGCGCTGGCTATACATGAGCCCGGCCAAATAAAACCGGCTTTGATGATTGGTTTCAGCCGCCAGTTTGACGTAAAGCGCTCCCTGGCGATTGCCTGAACCGCCCGCACCGGGTGCGTCGCGCTCTACCACAGTGACACTGACCCCGCGCCTGGCCAGTGCAGCGGCGACGCTTGCACCGGCGATGCCCGCGCCAATCACCGCCACATGCTGGTGATCAAGGCACTCAGGCGGTGTAAACCACGGCGTAGCACGGCGTCGCGCGTCGCAGGGGGGCGCGGCGATATGGCCCGCGAGCATTTCCCGCTTGCGCCCAAAGCCGGGTACCTTTTGCCACGCAAACCCGGCGGCTTTTAAACCGCGCTTGACGATACCCGCACAGGTGAAGGTGGCGAACGTGGCTCCGGGGCGCGAGCGGGCGGCCATTACTTCAAATAGTTCAGGCTTCCACATCTCCTGGTTTTTGGAAGGCGCGAAGCCGTCCAAAAACCACGCGTCCACTTGGCCATCAAGCAATGCCAAACGCTCGGTAGTGTCGCCAAAATGCACATCCAGCGTCACGCGTTCGCTCAGGTGCAAGCGGTGGATACCGCTGACTGCCTCGGGCCACTGATCGCAAAGCACCTGTGTATAAATGGCAAGTGTTGGCCAGGCGCTAAGGGCACGTGAGAGCGAGGCGCGGTCGAGGGGAAACTTCTCTGTGGATATCAGATGAAGCCGGGCATGCGACGGTGCTCGCTCTTCAAAACACGCCCAGGCACACAGCATATTCAGCCCGGTGCCAAAGCCTGTCTCGCCAATCACAAAGGCCCGTTGCGATTGCCACGCAGCAAAGCGGGCGGGCAGGTGGTTAGCGTTGATAAAAACGTGCTCGGTTTCGGCGCGGCCATTATCGCGGGAAAAATAAACGTCGTCGAAGGCCTCCGAATGCGGTTCCGTACCGTTCCAGGTGAGCGATGGCGACGTTAACGCCACGAGAGGGGGCAAAAGGCAAGGACGTTGCGTCACGCGGTTATCCGTGTTGAAGAAAGGTGGTTAAAAAATGACCAATTTGTGAATTGAGGCGTTATCTCTGGCTTACAGAAAAGCGTCCGCCGTGTTTTCACAGAGTTTTCCACAGCCTCTGTGAAAAAGCCGACGGACCCTCCATATTCACCCGCTAGGGTCAAGGCATAACTTTCTTGAACGGTTTGACTGTGACGCGGGTGTAGACACCGGCAATCATGTAGGGGTCGGCATCGGCCCAGCTTTCGGCCTCTTCCAGGCTGGCAAACTCAGCGACAACCAAGCTGCCGCTAAAACCGGCATCGCCTGGGTCATTGGCATCAATAGCTGGATGGGGGCCTGCGAGCACCAAGCGGCCTTCATCGCGCAATGCTTCCAAACGTGCGAGGTGATCAGGGCGGGCGGCTAAACGGCGTTCCAGGCTGTTGGGGGTATCTTCGCTGATGATGGCATACAACATGTGCATAACTCCTTGAATGAAAAAGGATCAAAAGGGCGAGCCACAGGGGTGGCGCAATTGACCGCACCGGCATAAGCGCGCACCATATTGAATTAAATCGCCCTTATTCTGACAAACTCGCCACACGGCGTCATGCCTATGCCCCGACTTCCCAATACGTTTGAGACTGACCAGCGTTACCCCGTTGATTTACACATGCATTCGACGGCGTCCGATGGTGCGCTTACTCCCACCGAGCTTGTAACGCTGTGCGCAGAGCGCGGACTTACCCACATGGCGCTGACCGATCACGATACCATGGATGGCGTTAGCGAAGCGGGACAAGCAGCCGCCTCAGCGGGCATATGCATGCTGCCCGGCTGCGAGTTATCCACCCGCTGGCAGAGCATTAACATCCACATGGTGGCGCTCATGCCAGGCGGCCTCCAAGGCCCGTTGGTAGACGGGTTAATCCACCAGCGTGAGGCGCGAATCAAGCGTGCCGAGGTGATCGCCGAGCGACTCGAGAAAGCCGGCTTGGCCGATGCGCTGGACAAGGCGCGCGAGCAAGCGGGTAGTGACCGCCCACTGGGACGGCCCGACTTTGCTCGCGCATTGGTGGCAGACGGCATGGTGGCCGATTGGGCAAGCGCCTTTAAACGCTATTTGGGCAGCGGCAAGAAGGGCGACGTAAAGGCCCACTGGCCGGAGATCAGCGATGCGGTCGGCTGGGTGGTGGCGTCGGGCGGCGTTGCCGTGCTGGCCCATCCGCTGCGACACGGGCTGACCCGGCGCAAACGCGGTTTGTTGATGGACACGTTTCAGGCCGCTGGCGGACAGGCAGTGGAGCTGGTCAGCGGTCAGCAAAACCCGGACAGCACACGCGACTTGGCTCGCCAACTGGTGGAGCGCGATCTCTACGCCTCAATGGGCAGTGATTTTCACTTTCCCGGCAGCCACGCCGCCCCCGGTAGCATGAGTTTGATACCGCGCACCGCAGCGCCACCTATCTGGCAGCATCCGCGTTTACGCCATCTGCAAAACGCGCCGGCTGGGCCTCTGGCCGCTGCGTAAGCTAAGGTAGGCGGTATCGACCACTAATAACCGTCAGGAGCAAGCCATGAGCCAATATTTCCAGATTCATCCTGAAAACCCTCAGAAGCGGTTGATCGACCAGGCGATTGAGATTATCCGCAAAGGCGGCGTGGTCGCATACCCGACCGACTCTGGCTATGCATTGGGTTGCCACCTGGGCGAGAAAAAAGCCATTGAGAAAATCAAATGGCTGCGCTCGCTGGACGATAAGCACAACTTCACCTTGGTGTGCTCGGATCTGTCGCAGATCGGCACCTACGCCAAGGTCGACAACGACGTGTTTCGGTTGCTTAAAGCGCATACCCCGGGCGCCTACACGTTTATTTTAGATGCAAGCACCGAGGTGCCGCGTCTGTTGTTGCATCCCAAGCGTCGCTCCATTGGCGTGCGCGTGCCGGACCACCGGATAACCCACGCGCTGCTGGCGGCGCTGGGTGAGCCGTTGATGAGCGTTACCCTGATCCCCGTCGGCGAGGATTTGCCGATGAGCGACGCCGAAGACATTCGCGAGCGGTTTGGCACCCATCTTGATCTGATTATTGACGGCGGTGCCTGCCATCTGGACCCCACCAGCGTGATCGACCTGCGCGAGCTGCCTCCCAAAATCGTCCGCGAAGGACGGGGGGATGTCACTCCCTTTACTATTTAAATTGCTTTATACCTAACGACGGCACGTGTCACTCATGCTCGCCCCAGGTTTAACTATCCTGGGGCGCGTTTTTGTCTGCGTCTTTCCCCTGGTCGTCTTTCTTTTCATCGTCTTGCTTACGCGGATCTTCGCTGTCTTCGTCCAGCCAGGTGCCGCAGCGCAGGCAGTAGCGGGCGCGTTTTTCATGGTGGTCGTGGCCGCAGCCGGGGCAGGCTTCATCGGAATAGCGATCTTCGCGAATCGAACGAATCACCTGGGCGGAGAACACCCCGGTGGGTACGGCGATAATTGAGTAACCCAGCAGCATGAGCACCACGGTGATGGACTTGCCTAGCGGCGTTGCTGGGACAATGTCGCCATAGCCCACCGTGGTCATACTGACGATCGCCCAGTAGATCGACATGGGAATACTGGTAAAACCAGCTTCCGGCGATTCGATCACATACATCAGCGCGGCAAACAGCGTGACCACCATAAAAATGGCGAAGAAAAACAGCAGAATCTGACGCAGACTACGCTTTAACGCATCAATCAGCAGCCGCGCTTCACCGACAAACTCCATCAGCCGTAGAATGCGGAAAATCCGCAGCACCCGCAGGATCCGCACAATCACCAAGGCGTGGGCACCGGGTATCAGTAACACCAGCCAGGTGGGCAGGATGGCGATCAGGTCGACAATGCCGTAGAAGCTTTTCAGATAGAGCGTAGGGCGCTCCAAGCAGTACATACGCAGCAACAACTCGACGCTGAACAGCAGGGTAAATATCCACTCCAGCACATATAAAAGCGTACCGTAGCGCTCGGCATAGGCCTCAACACTGCTCAGCAAAATTACTAACACGCTGAGCAAGATCGCCAAAATCAAGCCGATGTCGAACGCTTTGGCCCCCGGCGTATCAGACTCGAAAATGATATGGAAGAGCTTCGTGCGCAATCCTTCTGCGCCCGGGTGTAAGGGAAAGTTCATCAATACCGTCCTGAAAGAGCCGTAAAAGCAGCAGGTTTAGCGTAGCGCGGTTTGATACGCCAAGCGATGGGCAAAGGCCAATGCCGCTTGGCCATAGGCAACGTTGGGTTGATTAGAAATTTCCAAGGCATGGCGCATCGTCTCGGTATCATCATGCTCCTCATCGGTGAGTGACGGCTCGGCCGAAAGCGTGGCGAGCGCTGTTTGAGCGATGGCCAGGTGCTCGGCGCTGTGGCTGTCGTGGTAGGCGTCCAGCGCCAGCGTAGCGCGATGCATCCACTGCGCGGGCGTTGTGGCTTCGGGCAGTGGCCAGTGTTGAGCGGCTAAAGCATTGCCCCGGGCCGCCTTGCTGCTGTCGGAGGGACGCAGCGGTACATGCTCAGCCAGCGCCAGGGCGAGGGACCAAAGTGCCTCAGGCTCCCCTTTTTTAAGCTCCAGTTCGGCTTCACAAATAGTGGCCTGATACCCGCCGCTATGAATCTCCCCCTGGTCCAAGGCCAGCTCGATGTGGCTTTCCTGCCACACTACTTGCCAGCTTTGGCGTACAAAGTCGGTATTTAAGCGGGGGGCAAGTGCAGAAATCACTTGGCTCGCCTCGCCCTGAAAAGGGGGCAGCTCGGCTAATCCTTGGGTATCCAACGCAAGCGAAGCCACAGGCCACTCCCACTCCTGGCGCTGAGAAAATCCGCCGCCCCCGTGACCCGCCGTTTTAACCGTTTGCAGCACCTGATCATCCACCTGACGCAGCCGCACGGCGATGTGCGCCTGGGCCAATGCGCCCTGGGGCGTATCGAAATAGGTATTGATGAGCGTTTGCCGCTGAGGCGTCAACCCCTCTAAAAGGGGGTGCTGGCAAAGTGCCACTGGGCCATCAGGGGCGAGGGCAAGCTTCAGTTCGATCTCGGTTGGCGCTGAGGGTTTCATAACAATTGCCACCTCTATACTATGACATTTAGATTAAATTTTAATGACATTGTGAACTTTTCATGACGGCGGCAGACGCACTCACTATACTGTGGCCGCCATTTCCTGGCTTCCCGAAAACAGGCGTAAAGGCTTTATGGTTACTTCTAACCCTTTCTCCGCGATGTTTGGCCGCTCGCCATTCCAGCCGCTACTCGCGCATATCGTCAAGGCGAACGAATGTGCTGACCAACTCCTGCCTTTCTTCGAAGCAACGCTGGCAGGCGATTGGGAGAGCGCTGGGCAGCTGCGCGAAAACGTCACTCGCTTAGAGCACGATGCAGACGTACTCAAAACCGAGCTGCGTTTAAACCTTCCCAACACCATGTTCTTGCCCGTCTCGCGTTCTGATCTGCTCGACCTGATCAGCGTACAGGACAAAATCGCCAATAAAGCACGCGACATTACCGGCATTATGCTGGGACGTAAAATGACCGTGCCCACCGAATTGGCGGATCCCATGCGTGACTACATCCGCACTAGTGTGGCGTGCGTGGCGCAAGCTCGCCAGGCGCTGGAAGAACTCAAGGACCTGTTGGAATCGGGCTTTGGACGCAACGTCTCGGATGTGATGCAGAACATGATTCGTGAACTGCATACCCTTGAGCACCAGGCGGATGGCCAGCAGGTCGCGATTCGCCGCCAGCTATTTAGCCTGGAAAGTGAGTTGCCACCGGTTGATGTGGTCTTCCTTTATAAGATTATCGACTGGGTCGGCGAGCTATCTGACCGCGCTGAGCGCGTAGGCAGCCGCCTTCAGA
>OFEU01000368.1_pt1 | contig 28691 bp, 28 predicted proteins | sample 1521221 | NCBI WGS metagenome assembly OFEU01 (sample SAMN03766357, study PRJEB24113) | microbial mat metagenome | isolation source: enrichment culture HLUCC-O from microbial mat sample contains cyanobacterium... | reverse complement strand
TCGAAATTTGTCGAGATACGAATGCGGCATTAAATAGTTTAAAACGGGGCATGACCCTTCTAGGGGTTGAGTGGAATAACAACAGTACCTTAGGGCATAAGGAAACTGCCGGGAAACCGGGAACGCTTGAGGAGAGTCCAACCTCTGTTGATGATGAGAAATCAGATTCAATACGTTGTCTCGCTGAATCAAGAATCACGATCTGTGAGAATCCCGCGCTGTAATCTTTGATTCAGCGCTGGGAGTATGTCAATCAACGATAGCTGACTTAACGACAACCGAGACTGACTCGGGTGGATACTCCGGTGATCGGGTTGGTTCCCCTGGCGCGATCGCAGAGTTTCACGACTTGGTAGCGGTCTAAAATCGTACCGGAAAAGTCACAACCCTCAATCTCGGCTTCAGTAAAGGTGCTGCTACTGGCGATCGCATCGGTAAAGATGGCGTTGCGGAGATTGGCCCGATCAAAGACGACGCGATCGGCAAAGGAGTCGGTTAAGTCCACCCCTTCGAGGTTGGCTTCAAAAAAACTGCCTTTGGTGAGGATGGTTCCCCGCAAATTGGCGTTCTCGAAGTTGGCCCCTTTCATATTCGCACCGGCTAAGGCGGCCCCTTCGAGATCGGCGTTGTGAAAATCGCGATCGCGCAGGTCAGTTAACGTGTAGTTCACGGTATTCTCCTGAGCGATCGCCCCTGGGGGCCTGATCGCGATTCCCAAGATCAGGCCCAAAAGCAGAATTAGGATGGACCACAGAGCGAATTGGCGCGGTTGGCGTTGGTTAAGCCCAATGTTCACGGTCAATGTTCCCTTCAAATAGAGCGTTCTCAGTTATAGCATGAATGGCGTTTGAGTTGGCAAAGACCTTAGCCAGCAAGCGTTCTAGCGCTTACTTGTGATCGCGATCGCCGAGGTCTTGGGGGTGCGATCGCCTCCGACGCTAAGATATCTCACCCATTTAAGCGACTTATGTCTTAGACATAGGCTAACCTATCAGAGATAATTAAATCATCGAGCCAAACGGGCCAGGTTCAACTCGAACCGTCCCTAAAGCCAAAGCCACTCTCAACTTCCCTCTAATCCCGAGTCATGAAACCATCCTACATCAGCGATTGCACCACCAGCCGTTATCTTAAGGCAGCGAATAGTATGACGTTACCGACTTCTCAAAAAACAACTCGTGAGACCGCTCTGCTTTACGGAGCTTGGACGATTTTAATCCTCTCTATGTTAGCGATGGTTCTGCCGATATCGAACTCTCGCTCCGCCTTAGGTTCTGCCGATGCGAACAGGATTGAAGCTGTCAACACTGAGGTCGCTCCTCGTTAAATCGTGTTAATTAAGTCTGGTTACGTATTCCGAAAAGCCTTGCCAGATAAAGATTACAGAGCGCCTAACTCTTCAACCTTCGCTCGTACTGCCTGCATATCTTGCCAAGTTAACCATTTAGGTTTTCCTTTGTCTCGGGACGAATTTCGTAACAAATAAGCTGGATGAAAAATGGGCATACAGAGACGATTTTCCCATTCAAACCATTGACCGCGAATCTTTGTAATTCCTCGCTTTTCATTGAGCAGCGTTTTCACGGCCACCGCTCCGGTCATGAGGACAACTTTCGGATTCACTAAACGGATTTGTTCGAGCAGATACGGTTTACAGGCTTCAATTTCCTTAGGAGTCGGGTTACGGTTTCCCGGCGGACGACATTTCACGACATTACAGATATAAACATCTTTGTCTGTATCGAAATTAACAGACGCTAAAATATTTTCCAATAATTTCCCTGAACGTCCCACAAACGGTAATCCCTGTTCATCCTCCTGCTGTCCCGGTCCTTCGCCGATAATGACAATTGGTGCTTGTGGGTTCCCCCGAGAGACCACCGCCTGAGTGCGAGTCGCAGCGAGGCCACAGCGTTGACAGCGTTGACAATGGTCATTGAGTTGCGCGAGATCATCATAGGTTCCCGGCGCGATCGCCAGGGTCGCATCAGTGGGAATTTGCTCGATGGATACCGTGGCGGGAGCCTCAGCGGGATTGTCCCCGAAAAGGCTCAATTGGTGTTCGTTCTCAGACATTTCAGATATAAAGATAGGATCGCTCAGAAAATTCAGACCGTTTAACCCCTCCATGTTAAAACGGCGGGGTCGCCCAGCAGAACTCACCCCAGCAGCGGCCAAGTCTAGGTGCTGATGTGCGAGTTTCTCATGGCCCCCCACAGCTGCGCAAGCCAAGAGGATGTTAAGATCCCCATAATTTTACGGATAGGCCTGTTTAACGAGCAAAAATTCCCATATACTTCTGGGAGGGTGCATCAACCTGTGGTCATGCTGAGGACAGTACACAACGTCCTGTTCAACGAATCATTCTCTGAGTCGGGATCTCATCTCGACTTAGTAGCAGGGATGCCCCAACCTCGTTAACTCGTCCTCTTCTTTGAGTCGGCAACCCAAACTCCTGGTGTTATCTTGCCTCTCCTTGGTGTATCTACCCTTGGGAAAGACCGATCAACATGGGTCCGAGGTTGTTTCGTCTCCAGACAACAGCGATGGCCAAGAAAAAGAAAACCTATAGCGACTATCTTAAAGAGCAGTTCGGGAGTCTCATCGACCGACTCGATATCTCGGACTTGCAAAAAGAATTCCTCAAATCCCGCTGGCTTGACCAACTGATGTGGTTGGAGAAGAAAGCCGGAGAGTCACAGAAGAAACACTTTCGGCTGCGTCTAATTACCATCATTGGCGGGGTCGTGATCCCGGCCATGGTGAGTCTCAACGTTCGCGATGGCCCAGCCAAGGATGTCATCTTCTGGGGAACCTTCAGTTTGGCTCAGGTGGTGGCCATTAGCGCCTCAGTTGAGGAGTTTTTCCACTATGGAGAGCGCTGGACTCAATATCGTAAAACGGCCGAATTGGTTAAAACTGAAGGCTGGCAGTATTTTCAACTCAGTGGTCCCTATCATGAGTCTTCGTCTCATAGTGCGGCCTATCGTAGCTTTGCCGATCGCGTTGAGCATCTGATTCAAGAGGATGTCTCGGCGATTACAGCGGTACTCGAAGAAGCACAGAAAGAGCAGGGTCAAACTCAAGGGGAAGTCACCAGTCAGTTCTCTCAACTGGCTCAGGAACTCGGCCAAAGTCGTCCTCTACCACCGCCACCTCCCCCTCGCTCGAACTACCCAGTTCCACCCCAACCCAATCGCCGTCCTCCCATGACCGCTGAGCCAGCTGGGCCTGGGTACAATGAGCCGTTTGGCAATGATGGGTTTGGCAATGACGGGTTTGGAGATGAGACCTTTGCGGGGGATTTTGGCGAGGATTTAGTCCCCACTCCGGCTCCGATTACCTCTCAACCGCCTCGCTCGGCGAGTTCTTCTGGTAAGGCTAAGGCTCATGTGACGGCTCCCCCGCCAGCGGAAATTAACGATCCCAAGTTACAACATCTCAAAGCACCTCCGGGAGAACCCATTTCTCCACGAGCCACTTAATCACTGTCTCTGGTGGGTTTGCAAGTAATTAATCCCAGCCATGTGCCGTTGAGCTTGTGGTTGGGATTGTTCCCATCAGATGTTCCCCAACCTTTGAGGTTTTGTCCCGTTATCGTATTGTGCCGCGATTTGTGCCGCGATTTGTCCCGCGATCGCCTTAGTCCGTTCCGTTGTTTTTTCCGGGAAACTTTGACCCGGTTTTAGGTCATGACTGTCAGTATTTGGACCCGCCTGACGACTTCTCCGACGACTAAAGTTGACTGGCTTATTCGGGGGTGTTTAGTGCTGAGCTTAGCGAGTTTCCTGGGAGCAGGAATCACCGCCGTCTCCTATTGGCGCGAACGCTATGGAACCATTCAAACGGCTCTTGATTCAGCTCAAGAGAAACTCGATGACGCGGTTCTCGAACTGAATGCAGAACTCGTACACCTTGAAACTACGGTTGAGACGTTGGCTGAGGATCTTAGTTCTGGGGATTTAGATAACACAGAGGTTGAAGCTCGTCTCGAAGAAACTCTCCGGGCCAACCCCAGCTTCTCAGCCATGGCGGCGGCCTACGAACCCTATGCTTTTAGTGAGGAGCGCGAGTTTTTTCATCCGAACTTTAAACGGCTACTAACCGATGGGGTGGAGCGGTTTGATGTGGAGGAGTTCGTTAACTACATCGAGACTGACTCTTATCGTGAGCCTCTATTGCAGGGAGCGCAATGGAGTGAACCGGGGTTAAGCGCAATTATAAACTCAATTGTCGTTGAGTATAGTGTTCCCTTTACCCTACCGGAGAACAACGCTCCTGACCCCAGTGGAATTGTCTATGCCAACTATGATCTCGATCAGTTACGCCAGCTTTTTCAATCCTTTGATTTAGGAACAACTGGCTATCCGATTGTGATTACCTCTTCGGGTCAGTTGATTTACCACCCAATCACCAGTTTTGTCAAACAAAAACGGTCGATCATTGACTTGGCGCAGGAGTTTGATGACTCGGATCTTGAGGCGATCGCCCGCCAAATGGTGGCCGGAGAATCAGGAATAGGAGAACGGGGTGGGGGTGCGCCGTCTTGGATGATTTATCAATCGATTCCGGCCACAAACTGGTCTGTTGGGGTGGTTTTGTTTCGAGATGATATTTTTGGTGATACGGTCAGTTTAACGAACAAATTGGTACTATTGAGCCTTCTGTTAACATCGGGGGTTGTGTTAGCCTTGGTGGTGGCGTTACCTCCCCATCGCGATCGCATCTCACAACTTTGGCTACTCTCGATGTCAGTGTCGGGAGTTTTAGCCTTGGGACTTCTGGCGGTTTGGCTGTTGGAGATGCAGCAAGTTTCAGTGGTTCAGAATACAACGCCCCCATTAGTTACAGAGACAAGTCTCCAACAATTCTTAGAGCGTCAACGTGAAAAAAATATAGAGCAGGGATTATCTGAGCCGATCACGTTGCCGACTGGGGTGTTTCTTCAGTCCATGGAGTTCAAAAATGCTAATGATTTCTTTGTGACGGGCTACATTTGGCAACGCTATGATAATGACCTTCATGAGGGAATTTCACGGGGCTTTGTTTTACCCGAGGCGATCGCCTTTAGCAGTGAGGAAGCCTATCGCCAAGACTTGCCCAATGGGGAGTTGATTGGTTGGTATTTTCAGGCAACACTTCGCCAAACTTTTGACTATAGCAAATATCCCTTCGACCATCAACAAAGTTGGTTACGAATTTGGCATCAAGATTTTGCTTCAAATGTGATTTTAACGCCCGATTTAGGAGCCTATGACTTGATGGTTCCTCTTTCACTTCCCGGGCTAGAAGTGGAAGAAAATATGGTCTTACCGGGGTGGAATATTAAACATAGTTTTTTCCGCTACCGCTTTAATAGCTATAACTCTAACTTTGGCTTCCTGGGAGAAACTCAGGTTAAAAATTTTCCAGAACTCTATTTTGAGGTGGATTTAGAACGGGATTTATTGACGGTTATTATCACCAAGATGATGCGCGTCATTGTGGTGTCAGGCTTATTGTTTGGGGTTCAATATCTAGTCCGCTATAAAACAGATGATAATCAACTCGGGTTTAGTGCTTCGGGGGTAATTGGTGCGTCAGGAGGCTTTTCCTTTATCTTAATTCTCGACCAAATCAATCTTCGCAGTCAGTTGGCAACCGGTGGAATTATTTATATTGAATACTTCTACTTTGTGTTGTATATCATGATTTTGGTGGTTGTTTTTAATGCTATCATGGTCGCCAAAGGTTCAGAGAATGCTCTGTTGAAATATAACAATAATATCTTGCCAAAACTCATCTATTGGCCGCTATTATTGAGTTTGCAGATTCTTGTGACGCTGTTTGTGTTTGTATAGGGTTGCTGTAGATAACTTGGGGAGACGTGACTGTGGCCAAACCTTGGACAACTTTGGCACAAATTTTGGAGATGCGATCGCCTTGGTTTACTCTAATTGGCGAACGCTTACAGGACGATCGCGATCGCCTCCTAGACTACTGGCGAGTGGAAAAAGCCGACTCCGCCGTGATTATTACCCAGGCCCGAGGTCAGTTTCTGCTTCCTCCCCCCAGTTATCGTCCCGGTATCGCCCAAGCCAGCCTCGACTTCCCCGGTGGACGCATTCCTCCAGATACTAGCCCCGAAACAGCGGCTCAGGGGATTGTCTGTCGGGAATTGAACCTAGTTCCTGAGCAAATTCTCTCCCTAACGCCTCTCAATGACCAGGGTTGGCCCGTGAATAGCTCTTTTTCCAATCAAAAACTCTTCGGCTTTGTCGCCGAACTCGACGTTTCCCCTGAACATCAGTCCCCCGAGAGTCTCACCTATCCTTGCACCGAAGCGGGAATCGCGACATTATTGACAGAACTAACCTGTCTCCAATGTCGCGCCGTCCTGTTAGAGTGGCTTCACCGATGACCTCCGATCCCATCTCCCCAACTCCATCCCCGACATCCTCCTCACGAACTCGGGATCACCTGGCCAACGAACGCACCTATCTGGCTTGGATGCGAACCGCTTTGGGGTTGATGGGGTTGGGAATTGTCCTGGCCCGCATCGATGAGATTCTCCCCGAAGGGATGCTGGGAATCCGTCAAAGTTGGCTATTAGGACTAATGTCCTGTTTATTAGGATTGCTGATGGTGGCGATCGCCACTAAGAATTATTTTGACATCCGCCGGGCGATCGAACTCAATACCTATCACCCCCAGAAATGGTGGATTTTGACTCTAAGTGTCATTCTGACTGCGGTGGGGATTGTCTTAATTCACGGGATTTTTAATCTCTCAGATTAAGATTTCTTAGCTGTAGTTGAACAACAAAATAGTTGTTAAAGTTACAAAAGCCGCTAAAATGTCCTTTAAGATTGCCAAGTTTTAGAAATAAGCATTTCCCTATGACCGCAGCTACTCCGTCCGCTCCTAGCACAGCTCCTGACTTTTGTCAAGGTATTCACTTTTTTGCCGACAGTCTCCCCGGTTGGGATGACTACGGCAGCCAGCCCGCCATTGCCGAAGGTGCCACAGCCATTGCCGACCTGGGTGATAAAGCCGCCGTTTATCAAACCCTCCTCGCCGCCGATGCCCTGCGCTATTTGACCTTACAAGTGACCTCTAGTAAGGCCTCGGGCCATCCCGGCGGCTTTGCCAGTATCTCCGATGCGATCGCCTCTCTAGTGATGTTGGGCTACAAAAACATCATCACGGAAGTCGGACACCATGCCCCCGGATTTTACAGTAACGTCTTCCTCGATCGCTCCCTCGAAGACATGGGCATCAGCACCGTCCAACAACTGCGCGATCGCTTCCGAGAAACCCACGGCCTCCTCGGCCACCTCTCCGGGCAAATCCCCGGCCTCCTCAACCCCGCCGGTCCCCTGGGCCAAGGGCAACACTTCGCCATGGCCGGGGCCAAACTCAACCCCGGCGTTCTCTTCCCCGTCACCATCGGCGACGGCGGTATCGGCGAACCCTACGTGATGAGTAGCTTCGGTCACTTCAACACCGCCTACCCCAACGTCACCAACTTCTTGCCCATTTTGGTCTGGAACGGCTATAGCCAAGAACACCACAGCATGGTTTCCACCAAAACCAACACCGAAATGCGGGAGTATTGGTCTGGCAACGGCTTCCAAGAGATTATCCTCATCGACGCCAAAGACTACGACGATGCCAACCAGGCCGGCGATTACGTCGACAGCACCCAATTCTCCCTGGAAAAACGCCTAGAGTTCACCCAAGCCCTTCTCGAAGCCGTCCAGAAAGCCGCCCAGTCTGCCCTCAACGGAACCCTGACGGTCTTAATCGTCAAACAACTCAAAGGGGCCGGCGTGCACAAACGGGGCGCAAAATCCCATAACCTCTATGCCGGAGATACCGTCGAAAAAGACTATATCGCCAACGCCCTCAAAGCCCGCGCCCTCACCCCCGAAGCCTGGCAATTAGTGCGCACCAACTACGAACGGGCCGGCGGTGGGGCTGCCTCCAAAACCGTCGTCACCGAATTTGAACGGGACTTACCCGATTTAGGAACCCTGCCCCTAAATGAGTTTCCCGTCGGTGGCGATAAGCAAGTGGCCACCACCGCCATGGGAGAACTCGTCAGCTATGTGGGCAAACAGGACCCCGATTTCGTCGTCACCAACGCCGACGGAAATGCCGCCTCGGGGATTAACAATATCAACATTGCCCTGAATATCATTCACCCCACCACTGACGATACCTATTTCCAACAGCCAGGGGGTCAAGTCTATGAACCCCTCAGTGAAGATGCCTGTGCGGGGTTAGCTGCCGGACAAGCCCTGTTTGGTGGACGGACCCTGTGGTGTTCCTATGAGTCCTTTGTGGTCAATGGTCTCCCCATTTGGCAAACGGTGACCCAAGCCATGGCAGAATTGCGCCGTCCCACCCCTTCGACCATTACTCTGTTTACGGCGGGGGCCTTGGAACAGGGACGCAATGGCTGGACGCACCAACGGCCCGAGATTGAAAACTATTTTGCCGCCATGATGCGCAATGGCAATGTTTTCCCCCTCTTCCCGGTGGATGCCAATAGTATTCAAGCCTGTTATGAGTGGGCCGTGGGACAGAAGAATAAAGGGATTACCATTACCGCCAGTAAGTCTCCCCTGCCGATTCGCACGACTTTCGCGCAAACCCGTCAGGCGTTGCAAGATGGGGCCGTGGTCTTGCAGGAGACTCCCGGCGAGAAAACCGTGGTCTTTGCGGTGTTGGGGGATATGGTTTTGTTGCCGGTGTTTGAGGCGGCGCAACAGTTGCAAGAGCAAGGCATTGGCAGCAAAATTGTGGCGGTGGTCAGTCCTCGCCGTCTCTATCGTTCCTCGGATGTGGCGTGGGAGATGTCGAGTCAGAAGGATGGCGGTTTTATGGATGATGCCAGTTTTGCTGAAATGTTTGACGGAGAGGGTCTGTTGGCGGTTACAGGCGGGTCTAGTGCCATGTTGGAACCGGTGATGTTACGCAGCAATAGCCCTCGGGATGTGTTTGCCTGGAAACGGGGTGAAACGGCGGCCAGTGCGGCGGCGGTGATGGCCATTAACGGCATTACCTCCGAGAATTTGGCGAAACGAGCCACGGAGTTGTTGGCCTAGGTTTCAGGTTCATCTCGGGTGAGGTGGGGTTGTATTGCTGCAATCTCCACTCACCCGTCTGGGAGGGACGGGGTTGGCGGACTCTGGTGGGGGCTATGTTAGACTCAAATCAGTTTATTTCCCCCTTACTGTGATGTCCGCTTCCCTTTCTGACTTGTCGCAGACGGCTGGGGAGGGCGAACAGCCGTTCGCCCCTACGGACCGGGTTTCGGCTGACGAGATTGTGTTTCCTCCCAGTGACCTCCCCAGTGATGAACCGCCTTTTGACAGTTCTCTACACCTTCATCAACTACGGCTACTGATGAGCTGTCTTAACTGGCTTTGGAGAGACCGTCAGGATTATTTTTGTACCGGGAATCTCACGATACACTATAGTCCGCGTCAACTGAAATCGGAATTGTTCCGAGGGCCGGATTTCTTTGTGGTGCGCGATACCTCGAACCAGCCTCGCCGCAGTTGGGTGGTTTGGGAGGAAAATGGGAAATATCCTAATCTGATTATTGAACTTCTTTCTGACAGTACCGCGAAAGGCGATCGCGGACTCAAGAAACAGATTTATCAAGATATTTTTAGAACTCCGGATTATTTTTGGTTCGACCCTCAGAGTTTAGAGTTTCAGGGGTTTCATTTGCTCGATGGACTCTATCATCCCCTAGAAGCCAATGAGTCGGGATGGCGTTGGAGTCAGCAATTGGGGTTGTATTTAGGGGTGTATGAGGAGCGTTTGCGCTTTTTTACTCCCGAGGGGCTTCTGGTTCCCACGCCGGAGGAAGTGGCGGATAGGGAACAGCAGCGAGCAGACCGGGAACAGCAACGGGCGGAAAGTGAGCGTCAGCGAGCGGAAACTGAACGCCAAGCTAATGCCAAACTAAGGGCTAAACTTCAGGAATTGGGAATCGACCCGGAACACCTCTGAGTGAATCGAGTGAGGACAACTAGCCGATTAAGAGACCGAGTTTCTTCAAGAAACCCGGTCTCTGATATTCGACCCGAATTGTGGTGCAATATTTGGGATTTCATCGCGAAGAGAAATCACAATTATTGGACTCAATCAGGAAACGAAAAATTGGTGCGTGACCAATTTTTCGTTTCCATTAATTCCGCTTCCGAAGAAACGGGGAGAGGCTGGACTAGCATGAATGGCAGTCCCTTGTCTTTTGTTTCCATTCATTCCGTTTCCGAAGAAACGGGGAGAAGTCATAGTGTCGATGGCAACCGGAAACTTTCTTCAGCGTTTCCATTCATTCCGTTTCCGAAGAAACGGGGAGCGGTGGAAGAGGGGTCTGTTTTAGAGGGTCCCTTCAGGTTTCCATTCATTCCGTTTCCGAAGAAACGGGGAGCTGGTCCTCGTTCGGTGAATTTTTGCGGGACCTCGGCATCTTGTTTCCATTCATTCCGTTTCCGAAGAAACGGGGAGATTCGCACTCGTCGGAATTCTCAAGGTGATGAGTATACTGTTTCCATTCATTCCGTTTCCGAAGAAACGGGGAGTATCCAAATCCCCACCTGTCCTGTACCAAATCGTCAACGTTTCCATTCATTCCGTTTCCGAAGAAACGGGGAGGTTTTGAAAAAAAAACTTTTCGTTGCACAAACTTTAAGCCGTTTCCATTCATTCCGTTTCCGAAGAAACGGGGAGCTTGTTCGACGACGAACAAGAAGTGGTGTTTGCCGGACCCTGCGTTTCCATTCATTCCGTTTCCGAAGAAACGGGGAGTTCAACGATCACTGTTTCTATACCGGGTTCTATCTCAAAGGTTTCCATTCATTCCGTTTCCGAAGAAACGGGGAGGGCAGGCTCATAGAACCCGCTCCACGCCCACATTCTAACCCCATCGATCCGAGGGGGTCAAGAATCACCCCGAATAATTGAGAATGAAAAGCAAGAAGCAACCCCCCAGACCCACTCAACCCCCGACTGGGCGGTAAATACGTGGCACTCCACGACAGAATGGGGGTTTCAGCTATCGCCTGACCCCCGTGGATGCTTATCATTTGAAAATAAAACATCAGTTCAAATTATACGAATAAAAAAAATCCCCAGTTGCAAGCCGAACCGAGGACAGTTGATCGGTATCAGAACGATCGCCGAATAATGGGGTTTCCATTCATTCCGCTTCCGCAGAAGCGATGACTCACCGAACGGTGAATCTGGAAACCAGCATAGAAACAGACTCCAACAAAAGACAGGTCACTGTGACCTCGACAAATCCGACAAATCCGGGCAAATGCGATCGCGCACCGACGGCGGTAAGGTCTCGAACTCCTCCACTGAGGCATAGAGGTTATAACTGAGCAGGGCATAGCCCACTCAAAGAGAAGCCGCTGCCCCTCTACAGGATATTCCCCTCTTTCAAGATGCACGTCATCACACGCAAACGCCTTAATGAATTTGCAGCTAAGTACCCAGACACAGAAAAAGCATTAGCCCGTTGGTATAAAATAGTGAAAGCAGGAAACTTTAAATCTTTTGTTGAACTTCGCAATCAGTTTCCCAGTGCAGATCAAGTCAATAATCTCACGGTTTTTAATATTGGTGGCAACAAAGTAAGGCTCATAGCGGCAATTCATTATAATCGGCAAAAGCTTTACATTCGGGCAGTTCTGACCCATACAGAGTATGATTTAGGAAAATGGAGAGAATAACAATGTTGAGCATTGACGAAACTCAAGTATTATGGCAGCCTTTGGCGAATCAATTAGTTGTTCCCAGGGATGACGCGAGTTATCAGTATTTGGTTGATTGGCTAGATCGATTAATTGATGAAGTTGGAGAAAATGAACACCATCCCCTTGCTTCATTGATGGAAATAATCGGTCTTTTGATTGAACATTATGAGACGCATCAGGTTCCCGAACTTCAAGATTGATAGGGTCTTCAGGGTTCAGGGCCATAAAGTCGTTCTGACAAGGACGGCTTCACGGCTGGGGGTTTCCAAGTCGAGGTCGTCGAGGGCGGCCCGTAGAATGCCGTGACAAAGATGGTCGAAGAACTGGGCAATGTCGGCTTTAACGGTCCAGGTGGGTCGTTCTTGATAGAGTTCAAAGTAATGCCAGGCACTCTGTTTGATGCCCCGGCCGGGACGATAGGCGTAGCTACAGTCGAGGAAGTGGTCTTCGAGGGGACAGTAGAGGTTTTGGAGTAGGCATCGCTGCACGATTCTGTCGCGCACCGTTGAAATCCCCAGTAGTCGTTTGCCGCCGCTGGGTTTGCGCAGGTAAAATCCTTTGGCGGGTTGGGGGAGGTAGGCCTCACTGTGGAGTTGTTGCTGTAGCTGTTGCAGTTGGTCGCGATGGATACTGGCGAACCAATCGACGGTAATACCGTCCACGCCAGCCATGCGACTTCCGCGCCGAACCTGTTGCCAGGCGATGCGAAGTTGCTGTGAGTCGATGTTCATGTGAGGTGAGAATGCGACCCTTTGATGGTGGCGAGGGGTGATTTGAGTTCTGATTTGAGTTTTGGGGGTTGGTAGCGAGTGTTGCTGCTAGTTTGTTGGCTCGATGAGTGAGGTGGGTTGGAGGACTGGCAGCGCTATAACCAGGTCATGGTGGCGGGTTTTTTGCGGGTTGAGTGGGTTAGGGTTGTGAGGTAAGTTGTGATGTTAGTTGGGAGAAGGCTATTCTACGTTTAGTGATTAGTCAAGTTTATGGTTTTGCTTGAAGTGATAAGCATCCACGGGGGTCAGGCGATGGCTGAAACCCTGATTCTACTGTGGAGTGCCACGTATTTCCTATGCAGACTGGGCGGAGGGGCGATCGGTTGTGTCGCTATTGCACCTCATTCTCAATTATTTTGGGTTAAGCTTGACCCCCTTGGATCGATAGGGTTAGAATCGGGTCAGGGTAAGGCTTGCAAAAGCCTGCCCTAATCGCTTCTTCGGAAGCGGAATGAATGGAAACGAGTTGTTGTTCTCCTCATGTTGGCCGTTTGCAGGCTAATCGCTTCTTCGGAAGCGGAATGAATGGAAACATTAGGTTACGGTATTCTTCAATGTCAACCTTATTAAGCTAATCGCTTCTTCGGAAGCGGAATGAATGGAAACTTTCGTTTTCATCGCCTTCAAGAGGGAAAAGAGGGCTAATCGCTTCTTCGGAAGCGGAATGAATGGAAACTTACCACTGTGTCCCAGCATCAAGCTCTTCATCTCGTTTCTAATCGCTTCTTCGGAAGCGGAATGAATGGAAACCCGACGAACCTCCGACGGAGAGAGGCGACGTCCTTCCGCTAATCGCTTCTTCGGAAGCGGAATGAATGGAAACCGTTGAGACCAGGCAGAGGCGGACTCCGCCACATTTCGTCTAATCGCTTCTTCGGAAGCGGAATGAATGGAAACTTGCTTGAGCCAACCGGGTAGCCTCTTCGTAGGTTAGACGACCTAATCGCTTCTTCGGAAGCGGAATGAATGGAAACACAATCGCGACGACTCCGCCGGCGGCGGTAGATGCTGCTAATCGCTTCTTCGGAAGCGGAATGAATGGAAACGAAAAATTGGCTAAACCAATTTTTCGTTTCTAAAGGTAAGTTAGACACTAAATAACCCACCATATTCAAGTCTAATACAAAGTTTAAAAAACCCCAGCCGGTGCTGATTTCTTATTGAGTTGGGGCGAAACGTTAGGAGTAAGAAACCGGGTTTCTTGGAGAAACTCGGTTTCTGGTATTCGACCCTAGACAACTCAAATCAGAACTCAAATCACCCTAGAGACCATGGATGTTGTCACTGATTACAGACATCCCCATGACAACCTTATATTTAACCCGACCCCAAACAACACTGACGGCCGATCGCACCACCTTTACCCTTCACTATCACCATCTCATCACGGGCCGTTATCCCATTTCCCAAATCCAACAGATTATCTGCTTTGAAGGAACCCACCTCGATCGCCGTAGCCAACGGGAAATTCAACGCCAACAGATTCCCCTGCTGCAACTCGATCGCACAGGAACCATCTGTGGCCGCTGGAATCCCCCAATCGCCCCCCTCAACCGTCACGCCTCCCCCAGCAGCCACCTCGACCTGGCCCAATGGCTGGCACAGTATCATCTCAAAGAGGCGATCGACCTGCTGAGTAACCTCCAGGGAACACCCGCCCTGGCCGCCACTCGTCGGGTGTTGGCCCTCCTCCACGACAGCCTCAACGACGCCGAAACATTGGACCTGGTACGGGGATACTACGCCACCGCCACCGCTTACTACGATCGCGCCTTGCGAGAATCCCTCATTGCCTATCTCTTACAACTCAACGGTTCCCGCCCCCTGATGTCCCTCAGCCAACTGCTGCGCGTCAGCGAGTCTCTCCTCCACCACCATCTCCAACTCAGCCTCAGCCGCGCCTACCTCGACCTCAACCTCGGCTACCTGCACAGTCCCACAGACTGCGACGCTCCCCTCGTCTGTGATGCTGTGGCGGTGTTGCGTCCGGCGTTTGTCGATGGCTTTGTCTGGCGTTGGCTGCACCGTTGCGGCGGTGGTTCGCGAACTTGGCTGGGGTTCTGTAGCGCCTGGGACTGTCAACCGCTGCTGGGCGATCGCCTTGAGGAGTTGGTTCACAGCCTGAGTCGTTGGAGCGATCGCACCACCTAACGTCCTGAACCCCTCAATATCCCTAGGAGACTGGGGGGTTCCACCGGCGGACTACGGCCGTCAACTTGCTGTTTGGGGGGGCGTGACAAGGTTGACAAACTAAGATTGAGTTTGGCATAATGGGGACAGCCAAAAAGGAAGTTCCCTCAGCGAGACGGACTGTTCTGTTGGCTTGGTAAGGCGAGGTCATATCCCGCTGCCAGGCCCCTCTCGCAAAACAATGAGGACTCCGTCATGGCTAACCCACTTAACAACGGACTAAGCTTCAAGCTCTGCATTTTCGTGGCCTGTCAGGTTGCGACGGTCAGCAGCTTGCCTCCCGAAGTCGGCTCTACCGTCCAAAACCTTGGTTCGGCTGTGGTGTCAGTGGTGGATGACCGCGCCTTTCGCGGCTGGCTTGACCGATTCTGCGATCGCAAGCGGGATGAGGACGACGACCAGCAGGAACACGAAAGCCACGGCGAACTCCCTGACAGCGACGACGGCCAAGACGAGGAACCGGCTGACGCAGACGACACCGACCCGAATTGCCAAGACGGCGGTGAAGACTGCCCAGATGGCAAAGAAGACGACCCGGAAATCGAGAATTAGACGTCCGTCAACCCAGCTTCGGCAAGAAGCTGGGTTTTTAGTGGTTATTAAATTGTTATCCGGTTGAGTCAAGTTTAGTGTAAGTCAGGTTGAGTTAGGGATTGGGGTCAATCACCATGACAGTCAAAGACAAATTACTTGAGAAAATCGAGCAGTTATCTGAACCTGAGTTAGCTAAAGTATTAGAGTTCGTGAGTGTTCACTTGGAACCGCCAACCTGTCAAAATGAGACAAATATGAACACTAGCGCAGCATGGGAAGCCTATTTAAAATCTGAACAAGAACGAGACGATGTTTATCGTCGCCTTGCCAACTCCTGATGTGAGTCTACGGTTTAGAGCATTGAGTTTATACTATCATTGTACATCGCGATCGAGGCGTTGGATAACCCAGTCCCGAATATCAGAATAGAGATAAAACGGCTCAGATGCACTGGCGATAGTGGTTCCTTTGGGTAACGAGACTAACCTCGGTTCCGGCAAATTTGACCCCACAATCGCGAACGCATGGGTAATAATCTCAGTCATGCGATCGCAAATCTCATCCGGCTGACAAGCGACGTTAACCGTGGGGTTAATATCTGATTTAGTCGAGGGATTGCTGCGGACGAATTGACGATCTTCCTCCAAAACTTCCAGCAAGCGAGATTTAGAAATTCCCTTTGCACTATGAATAATTTGATTGCGTTTAACACACCAGTAATCCAATGCTTTCATCCCTAAAATCATGTACTTGGCGACATTTTTTTGAGTATTATCATCCAGTTTAACTTCAATCAGCGCTTGTAAAAAATTGCGTTTTGTGGGACGACCTGGTAATTTAAAAAGTTTCTGAAGCGGCTTCTTCCAAGACCCCTTCACTAAACAGTCCTGGTTTTTGATGTTTTTCACTAAACTATAATTTCCCATCTCCTTCTCAAGCTGATAAAACCGATTGGCGAGTTTAGGATTTTTAACAACTTCATCAGTTTTGAGATACCAATTATCAGAATACTTATCGCGATTGAAATAAAAATGTCCATTTTTGGGGTCGAGTTGTCGAAATAAATCGTGAATCATTTCCTCATAAAACAACGCCATACGGATTAAAAACTCAGCAATGCGATCGAGTTCCCATAACATACAGCATTGGGTGTGAAGATTAAGCAAACGATACAGGGAATTTTGCGAATCACTATACTGATTCACCAACTCAGAAAGAACATCTAAACGATTGTCATGTTCCTGTTCCGCACCCCGTACATCCAGATTCATCAACGCCACCGCCGTTCCCAATGCACGAACATTGATATCTACCAATTCTCGACTGGCGTTCAAGGCTTCACTGTTCTCAGTTTGTGAAGTTTCTAGGGTAGCTAACGTCTCTTTCCAATCCGACAACACCACTCGTGCGCCATCAAAATCCCATCGTTGCAGCAGTTGCTTCACCGTCTGATATTTCATAGTGCGTTGATAGCGCCAATAGGAGACGCGACGACAGGGAGATGGTTCACCGTCTAAAATACGTTGTGCGCTCAGTTCCGGTTCGAGGTAAATTTGCGTCTCAATCTGAGAGGAAATCGCTTGAACTCGTAATGCGGTTTGCATTGGTGGCGTTCCTCCTTTAATGCTGATGAGGGTTGTGAGATGGCGATCGCATTCCGCATTCAAAAAACGGTAGTACACATCAAATAACGCATCTTGATCAATAGCAGAAACCTCTTTAGGAATCACAATTTTCTCAATTTTAGGACAATTTGTTAGAGTTTCTTCCAGCCATTTTTTGAGGATTTCAAACAGATAAATCGTATCATCTCGGTGAGATGGAGTTTGGTTAGTCACAAAGCAGTAGATATGTTGAACATTGAATTGTTCAACCGCCGTCTTGACAATTCCCCAGAAACGACCGGGACGAATGCGATGTTTCCAAATTTCTGGGTTGTCCTCGTAGGCAGAAAATAGAGATTGGGTCAGGTCTCTAAAGGAAAACCGATAGTGATCATCATGATTATAAAAAGGAACCTTAAGTTCCGAGCAGATTGTTTCACAAATCAGTTGTTGACGTTGCTCCCAAGTCGTCTGACGAGGGTCACTGAGGTCTTGAACTGTATTCTTTAAATTGGGTTCCTCTCGCGCAAATCCCACAGGTAAATAATCAGAACTACCTGGAATTTGAACCGTGAGGTCGGACGTGCCAAGGTTGGCGATTAAGATGCTCTTTTTTTGTTCAGTCATGGAGTTTAGGGGATGGATGTCTATAGGGTGTATTTCACTTTTGCGCTCGCTTTAGATAACCCACCCCTACCCCTCCCAAGAGGGGATTTTTCAAGTATTTCCCCTCCAGGGAGGGGTGCGCGATAGCGCGGGGTGGGTTCAACACGTGCCTAACTGAGATAAATCTTTCCTATAGGTCTAATTTTTGCCGATTACCACACGCGATCGAAATCACTTATATCCTCAAGAAACCGTAAAAAATCTCGTTGTCTTGCCAAATCTTCTCCAGTAGCCTCCAAATCAGGAAAAATCGTCACGAACTCAATAAACCCGCGCTGAATCAACCTCCCATCTCGTTTAACATACCAAGGATACATCCGCTGCCACATCCGACCAATTTGGTTAAGTTTGCCCGTCAAATGAGTCTGTTTAATACTGCGATGGGAGATAGAATTTTCATCTTGGTGAAACCAATCCAACGCCGTGCTATCCGCATCCATATCATCATCAAATCGCGCCCAAACTTGAACCCGGTCAGGATGCCAAGCCTCGCGCCAATTAGCACCCTTAGCATCAAGCCGTTGTCCCTCATCTTGCCTGACCCAATCCTGCATGGGATTGTATACACCGCGAACAAAGTACCTGCGAATATTGTCGAGGGTGTGGAAGGGTTGATATAAACGTTGTTCATCTTTAAACTCCCAGTGACAGCCAATATCTCGTTGGTAATAATCTTTATCTGAAAAGAACTGGCGATGGCTGGCCCGTCGCCAAGACTTACCAAACCCTCCCAGCATCATGGAAAACTTCATCAAGCGAATGACAAACTTTTTCAATCGCTGGCGACGTTCCTCATTGGGGACATTCAAAAGTAGGATGTCTAACTGACCCTCATCGAGTGTAAACCATGGAGTTCCCTGGTCAAGTTGGCACTTAAAAGCAATCCCCAACTCGCCCATCACAGAGCCATCACGCCCCGCAAACCCACCCCAAATGCGTTTTGTGATGGTTTGAGCGATTTCCGCCGTTGTAACGCCACCCAGCAGCCGCAGCGTGTGACCTCGTAACGCCGCCTTAAACAGATTGGGGCGAAACTCCAAGTCACAATTGACCCGCTGCGATATCAATCCCTCTCCCTTAAGGCTAACGCTGAGTAACCTGGGGGCTGTCGATTCCCTCACCTGACCATATCCTGCACTCACGCGAGAACCAATCCCGTACCCCAAGGCCGTTTCCCAAACCTGCCAAATTTCGGCCCACTCCGCCTCAGAGAGGGGTTGATTGCTAGAAATGCCGAACTGCAACGTCGGACGAAACAGGGACATCATAAAAAAGGCACTGTGTTTGGCCTGGTCCTCCACTTGCCAGTTTTGCTGGGGGTGAACCAAGTCAACCAGGTCGCTTTTGTCCTTCCAGTCATTGACGGGATAGGCCCCATGAAAACGAAGCATCCCCGGTTGAGTTTGTCGCGTACCGTCAACAACCACTTCGCCGCCGCAATAGTTGAGAACGCGAGTGGGAAAAACTTGCTTGCAAGCACGTCGAAAGGCCCCTTTCATACTCGAACCGGGATAAAACGGGCAACCCTTACTACCAATAACTGGGCGAATGATGCTGTCATCCTGTCCATCATTGGTGACAAACCGCCAGGTGATGTGATACTCCTTGGTTTTGACCCCTTTGGGAAATTCAGGAGCGTCTTTTGACGCGCCACGTAACCACTCTTCCGCCCAAACATAGGCGTCATTCTCGTCAGCGGTTCCGTCGTAACAGTTCAACTCGGGGTTAATGCGTTGGACTTGGCAGCGTCCTTCAATTTGGGCGCGAAAAGCTAAAGGAACTCGGTCAGCATCCATAATTGGTTTGGAATGATAATCTTTCAATAATAATGGGAAAACGTTGCTCGTTTTTGGGGAGACATGGAAGAGTTAGGATTTATAGCGTTGCGTCCACCAAATGGCACAATCACAAAGCTGGGTGAGGATGGCAATGGCAATTTTGCGATGGTCTTGATTGAACTCCCAGAGATTCGTCGCATCGTTGGGTAGCGCAATTCCCGCATCTTGAAGAATCGTCGCCAAGGTGTGCCACATCGCTCGCCAGTACGCCGCTTTATCCCCATCTAAGCGATGCTGTTCACCCCAAAACCGTTCTAAACCAAAAGCAACGGTACTGCGCATTTTATGCACCTGGTTAAGAACTTCATTGTCCAAGTCTTTCCGTTGAAATACCAAATCGTGAGCGTAGCGGTCAAGAGAATAGAATTGCCAGCCAAACTCTGGGGAATGATTCGTCGTGGACATCGCTGTTTTTGCTGTAGAAGTTGTTGAGTTTGTGGACTTCGCCTGAGACATCTTGTTTTTATTCTTTTTGTCTTTCCGTTTAGCCATGGTTTCAAGACATCTTGATTGGGTGCATCTGATGTTAGGCAAGTTTGAACCCACCCCGCGCTATCGCGCACCCCTCCCAGGAGGGGAAATATTTGAAAAATCCCCTCCTGGGAGGGGCAGGGGTGGGTTATCTGAAGTGATCGCATGCATTGAGATGTGAGATGCACCCTCTTGATTCAAATTAATTCAAACGTTAACAGGATTAAGTTTAGGACAACTGGCGATGAAGTGTGACTGCACAGTGACCGAAGCCAATGGACTCCAAGCCCCCAAAATACATCTCATCCTCATTGATAGCCTTGTCCCCAAACGGCGGCCAGTCTCGCAATTCCTCTGCGCGACGTAAGGCCACAGGAAAGACCATAATCGTGCTTTCGGGTAACGCTTCCGTGTTAAAAAACTGACCTCCCTCAACCTTTTTCTCATCATCACAGAGTTTGACCCGACTCTGACGATAAAGGGCCATATCGTGAACCATCCCGATTTCATTGTCCGCCACGATGACCGCTGGACGTTCTTGCTTATCAGGAAACCAACTCTGTAAATTCTCTTTTCCAGCAAGTTTGAGAAAGCCAAAGTTGAAAAACAGCTTGGATTGACCATCAATCTGAGGCGCGTTGAGACGGTCAGAGGCGGTGTAGAGGTTGGGTAATTTCTCATCCATTCCCGTAATGCGTTTATAGCGTTGCAACAGGCGCGGACAACTGACCCAAACCACCGGTTGACCGGGACAAAACACTGGAAGCCAGACAATCGAAGCATATTCAAACTTCACCAGAGACTCGGTGGTACTGTCCGTGACGCCGCTATCAGCTTCATGTCCATACCAGTGATTTTCGTCTTGGCCGTCCCGAAACCGCATTTCCGCCCGAAATCGCCCCCGTAGGGAACTTCCGGGGATAATCCCGGTTTGGGTAAAGGGGTCGCGGAAAATTAGGTTAAGGTTACCGCTTTCCTGGCCGGCGGTGGCGCCAACGTGTAGGGGAGACAGGGTTTCGATGATTCCGTAAGCTTTTTGATACATGGGTGTTATCGGAAGTATTGGCTGAGGTAAGAGTGTAATCAAGAGTGCAAGAAAGAGTGCAATAAGGACTGAAACCGTTATAATCCGGCGATATCGAGGGGAAGACACAATCCACAGCCAACCTGCTTGAGACTATAGCCTTCCTTGGGATACCAGGCTTCGGGACTCTCCCACCAGGTCTGGTTGAGGGAGTCGTCGAGGACGTAAACGCTACCGGGTTTGACGGCGTAACGTCCCCGTCCCAACCGTCCCGTGTCCCGGCTTCCGTCGGCTTTCTGACGGCCACCGGCGCGAAAACGAAAGGGGATGGCTTTGGCCATGAGTAACCAGCGGGGTTGGGGAAAGTCGGGGTGTTGGGGGTAGCGGTAAGAGATGCGATTTGACCCCCAAACTGCTGGGGTCAAGAGGGCAAAACTACGAGTGATGGGTTGTTGTAATAATGAAACAAGGGGATGAGTTTCTTGCAATGGGTGGGATTCGATTTCGACGAGATGATTTTCACCGCCGAAGCGATACCAGCCGGTTTCTAGGGGAACAGTCGAGAGGTAAACAAGACAAGCGTTATCGTCAAGTTGGACGGCGTTTTCAAGAAATAGACCATCTTGTTCGCGAACGCAACGTTCGTCAGGTTTGAGTCGAGGATGCAGCATTGAGAGATATTTCCATGGTTCTTTGGCGACGGCTTTTTGGTGTAAAAGGGTGTCGCTATCTTGGTTCCAGGCTGATAGTTTTTGCCATTTAAATGCCGGTGTCATCTCGGAGTCGGGGTTGGACTGTCGCCAGCCATCGTCGTGCAGTTCCCAGGTGTTAACGTCGTCGTTGCCAATCATCTTTGTGGAGGGGATTGGGACATAAAACTCTTGAGAGGCTTCAAATTCATCCAGTTTTGCCCAGAATGGCCCGGCGACAAAGAGGTTTTGACTCAAGTCTTCTTGACTGGCAAAGTTTTGGGATTTGTTGGCACTAAATATCAGTCCTGAGAGGGTGTAAGCATCGGGGGGGAATTTGGCTTGAGCGCGTCCAACCAGGTTTTCTGGGGAGAGGAATCCACCAGCACTGGCGTAGAGTAAACCCAGGGGTCGAATGGTGATGAGATAGGGAAACATGGGCTTAAGAGGGGATAGGGAATAGGGAATAGGGAACAGGGAACAGGGAATAGGGAATAGGGAATAGGGAATAGGCAGAACCCACCCCGCCCTCCGGGCACCCCTCCCAGGAGGGGATGGCAATAGGCAATAGGCAATAGGATTTCTTGACATTAGATATCTCCATTTTTTTAATGTTTGAGATACCAGCCTAGGGAAACCAGTTCGTCAAACCAGTTGATAAAGGCTTGGTGCAAGTGATGACGATCGCCGTACTCAGATGAGTTGGCTTCAAAGAGTTCTCGAAATAGGTGATTGCCTAATGTTCCTGGTTCTATCTGGGTAAAGGGTTCGCGATTGGGTTGAAAGTAAATGTTGGCGATCGCCATGGCAATTGAAGCATCAACATTCACTAAAGATTCAGCGTCCAACTCCTCGGAAATGGGAACAATCTCCAGAGCGTGTCGCGCTTTCAGTTGCGCCATGTCGTTATATAGATGTCCCCAGTTTTGACCGCCATCGCGATCGCAATAGCAGTCCAGAATCGAGAGATAGTGCCAAGGACAGGTCCATTGCACAAACTGGCCGCTATTGAAGACTACGCGCAGGGTGAGGCGATCGCGTCCCCGGTTTTTCGATCGCCGTTCCGCCTCACGGCAATGTTGTAAAATATCTCGTTGAGGAACGCTGTGACCGGCCCAAACAAAGCCAACACTGAGGTTAATATCTTGACCATGGTCTTGCCATTTTTCCCGAAGTTGTTGCAGCCAGTTCCAGGAATTGACCTTCAAGCATTGTGTCGAGTCTTGTAACGCCTCTCCCGTTAAATCCGGGGTACTGTCGTACACCACCCCCAGGAAGTCGTCACCGCCTGCATAGATGACGCGACCGAGGTCTCTCGGGAAATCTTGCTCGAATTGTTTGCCCCAATTCCGCATCGCCTCGCTAAATTCCTTTAAAGTGCGATCGGCATTATCGCCATCTCCCAATTGCTTGAGATGATCGCCCACTTTATCGCCATCCCCCATAAACCAACCCGTCCAGCGTCCAGGGGTTTGGGTTTCGGGATTGGGACGGCGGATGACATCAGAAAAACTGCGATCGAGTTGAGGGAAATCATCACTGATACGACGGGCAATTTGCGGGTGGGTGACTAAGCGTTTCACTAATTCAGGAATGCTAACCCGTTCTGAGGGATCGAGGAATTTTCCCTCGGGGATGTCGTCGAGTCCTTTTCCTTCCAGAACCGCTGCAAGTTGCTGGTAGAAGCGATCGATTTTTTCTTTTTCCTGACTGTAGCGTAACTCTTTGGGATTGCGGTAACTTGAACCGAGTTCATTCCAGGCGATCGCATCCGTTCCCGATAAACTCGAACTTTCACCAATCCAATTCACCGCACTCCAATCTCGCCCCAATTTCCGCCGTTCCAAATCATACATGGCTTCAGGAATACTCTCACCCCAACCACAGAACACTTCCCAACTGTGGTTTTGCCAAAGAGTCCACTCACGAGTCCAGTGATAGTCATGATTAGAAAGTTTCCCCTCAACCCAGCCTCGACATTCCCTCAGAAGATGACTCCAGCCGTTGAATAAGGCCTGGCGAATCGTGTCTTCGGACAATTTCCCTTGAATTAAAATCCGGTTGGGAAGTCCTTTTGTGCTGTTGGGGTCTCCTGGACAAATCACCGACATCGACTGGCCGGTATTTTGGGTTTCCACGGCGTTGGTAATTTGTCGGCTGAGGTAGGAGAGAATCAAAGACGCACCGTAGAGGTCACGCAGTTTGCGGGATTTTTCGATGAATCCCTGAACGGGGGCGAAGGTCGTAGCCGTATATCCAGACATGAACGATAGGGAGGGGGGCGCTTTATAGATCTATCGGGAGAATTGCCAAGATTTTACGGGAAACTGCTAGAATTTTCACCAATCTTAACATCAACTGCCAAACTTCAAAGAAACTCCGAAACCGAGGGCTGGGGAGATTGACAAGCGTAAAAACACCTCTGGACAGATCGACTTCTACGTGATATCCGAGAATTTATCTCGTAAGTTACCTCAGCCGATTATTTCTCATCAATAGTACATACTTGAGACGTGATTTCCAAGGTTTTCTACTATGCTGTAACTAGATATATCCCGATTAGTGCCTTCCTAGGAGTTGAAAGCGGCGATTCTGCCTCATCCTCGGGTCATCTCCCCTGAGGCGACGGTCAGCGAGGCGATCGCCACCATGAGCGGTTTGACCAATGCAGACCCCTCGGAGGTTGACGACGACCACCAGCGCCCCGACTCCTCAAGTTGCCTTGTAGTGGTGGTGGACAGCAATCAGATTGTCGGTATTGTGACTGAACGGGATATTGTCCGTCTGAGCGCCCAAGACCAACCCTTTGCCCATCTCCGGGTCGCTGAGGTCATGACTCAGCCCGTCGTGACTCTCAAAGAGCCTGAATTAACCGATATCTTTAACACCCTCAGCTTTTTACAATCTCGCTGAGGATCTTGACGACAGCCGGGCCGACGATCCTGATATCGAACTTTTGTCTCAGTTTCAGGTGCGGGCGAATTTGGTGATGCCGATTCTCTGTCAAGATGCCTTATGGGGGCTGTTGTGCATCCATCAATGTGATGGCCCCCGATCTTGGCAACAGTCAGATATTGATTTGGCGCAGCAAGTCTCAGGACCGTTGGCGATCGCCATCCAACAATCTAACCTCTTTGAGCAGTTACAACAAGAACTCAGGGAACGCCAACAAGCACAACAAGATCTCAGCCGACGCAATGAAGAACTCATCCGTGCGACTCGCCTCAAAGACGAGTTTTTAGCGAATATGAGCCATGAACTGCGCACCCCTCTCAATGCCATTTTAGGCATGACGGAAGCACTACAAGAGGAAGTCTTCGGGACGCTGGGCGATCGACAAGTTCAAGCCCTAGATACCGTGGAACGGAGCGCCTCTCACCTGCTGGCTTTAATTAACGATATTTTGGATGTAGCGAAGATAGAATCGGGTCAGGTGGAGTTAGACTGTGCGCCCTGTAGTGTCGCGCCTCTGTGTCAATCGAGTGTTACATTCATCAAACAGCAAGCTCTGAAAAAACGGATTCAACTTTCGGTTAATCTTCCCTTAAATTTACCAGATATTGTCCTAGACGAACGACGGATTCGTCAAGTGTTAATTAACCTGCTCAACAATGCCGTAAAGTTTACCCCAGAAGGGGGACAGATTACCTTAGCGGTGACCTATCCCAAGCCAACAGAAGTACAGGGAGAAACCCAATATCTCCGGTTTTCAGTCATCGATACCGGGATTGGCATTAGTCCAGACAATATCAAGAAGCTATTTCAACCATTTATGCAAATTGATAGCGCCCTAAATCGCCAATATGAAGGAACCGGGTTAGGCTTGGCGTTAACGAAACGAATTGTCGACTTACATGGCGGTCAGGTGGGGTTAACCAGTGAAGTGGGGGTGGGAAGTTGTTTTACCCTCGATTTACCCTATCAGTCCTCTGTGATACTTCCCACACTCGCCAAATCGGAGGAGGAGTTAACCCCTAATAATGTGGAAACCCAATCAACGCCAACCGAAGCACCGTTGCTCTTATTAGCGGAAGATAATCAGGCGAATATCAGCACGATTTCCAGTTATTTGACAGCGAAAGGCTACCAGATTGAGGTCGCCCACAATGGTCAAGAAGCGATTGATAAGACTCTGGCTCTGTCTCCTGATTTGATATTAATGGATATTCAAATGCCGGGGATGGATGGACTAGAGGCGATGCAACGTATTCGCGAGATGCCTGAGTACCTCTCAACCCCCATCATTGCTCTGACGGCTTTGGCGATGGAGGGCGATCGCGATCGCTGTCTGGCCGCCGGCGCGAATGACGATTTAAGTAAGCCCGTTCGACTCAAACAACTCGTCGAACTCATTCAAAAACACTTAACCCAGCCAAACAACCGGTCATCATAACAGATAATTAGCAAGCGTTGGGGCTTGAAATTTGTGGTGTTTTTTGTTACAATTTCCGATACAAATGTATGCTAGGCTACCAATTGTCAGGGTGGCTCAATCATCCTGGCTCGACCAAAGTATTGAGTTTGATAAGAAACAAAAATAAATATAAATTTGTGCCGCATTCCCCTAGAAATACCCGAGAGTTTTTGTTAAACCTAGAGTTGGACAGAGTGGCAGGTGAGACATCGGTAGTAAGTCACTCTCACGTCCAGCACAGAACTCTTGTAAGAGGAAGGACAGACGTATGGTCATCGCCAAACCGACACAGACTCCATTGACCAACTCAACCAATGCAGAAGCGGGAAGTCGCCATCTCACCCCGGCCTGGGACGGGTTTAAGGGAGGAACCTGGACTAAAGAAGTCAATGTCCGGGATTTCATCCAGAAAAACTACCGCCTCTACGAAGGGGATGCCGAGTTTCTCAGCGGGGCTACCCCACGCACCCAGTCTCTCTGGAAAACCGTGCAAGACCTCATGGCCCAGGAACGGGAACACGGCATTTTAGACGCCGAAACCAAGATTCCCTCGGGGATTACCGCCTATGGCCCCGGCTACATTGACCCCAGTTTGGAACAAATTGTCGGCTTGCAAACGGACAAACCCCTGAAACGGGCGATTATGCCTTACGGTGGCATCCGGGTGGTGAAGAAATCCCTGGCCGCCTATGGCTATGACCTCGACCCCGAGACGGAAGAAATCTTCACCAAATACCGCAAAACTCACAACGATGGGGTCTTTGATGCCTATACCCCAGAAATCCGCCGCGCTCGCCATTCCGGACTGATTACCGGATTGCCCGATGCCTACGGTCGAGGTCGGATTATTGGCGACTATCGCCGGGTAGCCTTGTATGGAATCGATCGCCTGCTGTTGGACAAACAAGAACAGCAAGCCTCCCTAGAACTCGACGCCATGGACGAGGACACCATCCGGCGGCGGGAAGAACTCTCCGAGGAGATGCGATCGCTGCAAGACCTCAAAGAGATGGCCGCCGCCTACGGTTGCGACATCAGCCGGCCCGCTGCAACGGCCCAGGAAGCCGTCCAATGGACCTATTTCGGCTATCTGGCGGCAGTGAAAGAACAAAACGGCGCGGCCATGTCCCTCGGTCGGGTCTCCACCTTCCTCGATATCTATTTCGAGCGGGATCTGCAAAACGGTCACCTGAGCGAAGAACAGGCCCAGGAAATCATCGATCATTTTGTCATGAAACTGCGGATGGTGCGTTTCCTGCGCGCTCCCGCCTACAACCAACTCTTTTCCGGCGACCCCACCTGGGTCACAGAATGTATTGGCGGTGTCGGTGAAGATGGTCGTCCCTTGGTGACCAAAAACAGTTTCCGCTTCCTCAATACCCTCTACACCCTGGGGCCGGCACCGGAACCCAACTTGACCATTCTCTGGTCGAAACGGCTACCGGACAACTTCAAACGCTACTGCGCCCAACTCTCCATTGACACCTGTTCAACCCAGTACGAGAACGATGACTTAATGCGCCTCGACTATGGCGATGATTATGGCATTGCCTGCTGTGTTAGTGCCATGAAGATTGGCAAGCAGATGCAGTTCTTTGGCGCTCGGGCCAACTTAGCTAAGGCGCTCCTCTATGCCATTAATGGCGGTAAAGACGAGATGAGTGGCGAGCAGGTGGGTCCCGATTGGGTTCCCGTTCAGGGCGAGTACCTGGACTATGACGACGTGGCCGCCAAATTCGATCGCTGTCTGGAGTGGTTGTCGCGCCTGTACGTCAACACCCTCAACATCATCCACTTCATGCACGACAAATACGCCTACGAACGGGTGGAATTGGCGCTGCATGACCGGGATATTTATCGCACCATGGCCTGCGGAATGGCAGGACTCTCAGTGGTGGCGGATGCCCTCTGCGCCATTAAATATGCTCGCGTGAAGGCAATTCGCGATGAGCGAGGGTTGGTGGTGGATTATGCCATTGAAGGGGACTATCCCAAATTCGGCAACAACGACGAACGGGCCGATGAGATCGCGGCTGATGTGGTGAAGCAGTTTATGAACAAAATTCGCCAACACAAACCCTATCGCGGTTCCGTTCCCACCCAGTCGATTCTCACCATTACCTCCAATGTGGTCTATGGCAAGAAAACCGGCAACACCCCCGACGGTCGCAAAGCCGGAGAACCCTTTGCCCCCGGTGCTAACCCCATGCACGGACGGGATACCAACGGGGCGATCGCAGCCTTAGCCTCGGTAGCCAAACTCCCCTATGAGCATTCCCAGGATGGGATTTCCTACACCTTCTCCATTGTGCCTCAGGCGCTCGGGAAACAGGAGGGCGATCGTATCAGCAACCTCGTCGGATTGTTGGATGGCTATTTCAACGATGAAGGTCATCACATCAACGTCAACGTGCTCAACCGAGACACCCTTCTCGAAGCCATGGACCATCCCGAAAAATACCCACAGCTCACGATTCGCGTCTCCGGTTACGCCGTCAACTTCATCAAACTCACCCGCGAACAACAGTTAGACGTAGTCAACCGCACCTTCCACAGTCACATCTAGCAAGAGTTGGGGTTATCCCGGAAGGGGGCGAACAGCCCCGGAAACGGGCGAACAACCGTTCGCCCTGTTCCCCGTTCCCCATTCCCTATTCCCTATTCCCTATTCCCCATTCCCTATTCCCTATTCCCTATTCCCTATTCCCTATTCCCTATTCCCTATTCCC
>OFEU01000360.1_pt1 | contig 29119 bp, 21 predicted proteins | sample 1521221 | NCBI WGS metagenome assembly OFEU01 (sample SAMN03766357, study PRJEB24113) | microbial mat metagenome | isolation source: enrichment culture HLUCC-O from microbial mat sample contains cyanobacterium... | reverse complement strand
AGGGAATAGGGAATAGGGAATAGGGAATAGGGAATAGGGAATAGGGAATAGGGAACAGGGAACAGGGAACAGGGAACAGGGAACAGGGAATAGGGAATAGGGAAGAACCCACCCCGCCCTGCGGGCACCCCTCCGGTGGAGGGGAAGGGAATAGCTCTCTTGCCTTTTGCCTTTTGCCTCTTGCCTTTTGCCTTTTGCCTCTTGCCTTTTGCCTCTTGCCTTTTGCCTTTTGCCTTTTGCCTTTTGCCTTTTGCCTCTTGCCTCTTGCCTTTTGCCTTTTGCCTTTTGCCTTTTGCCTTTTGCCTCTTGCCTCTTGCCTTTTGCCTTTTGCCTTCTTTCTATCAACATTTTTTTTATGAACTGGCGTGTTTTGGGGGCTTCCGTTTGTGGAACCAGTCATCAGAAACGATCGCAGCCCTGTCAGGATGCTTGGGCCGCGAAAATTCGTGACGATGGACTCTTGCTGGCTGCCGTGGCTGACGGGGCTGGCTCGGCGGCGCGATCGCGTGATGGCGCGACTTGTGCAGTTGAAGCGGCGATCGCCTATTTGGCAAATCTTACCTTTCCAGACTTGACAAATCAACAACCTTGTGATACGGAAGAGCCAGGCTCAGAACCAACCTGGGAGCCGCTATTACGGGAAGCCCTAAAAACCGCGAAAACTGCCGTTGTAGAGCAAGCCGAAGCCGCCGGATTACCGCCGCGAGACTATGCCAGTACCCTGATTTTGCTGGTTGCCAGTCCGGCGGGGGTGGCTGTGGCTCAGATTGGCGATGGGGCGGCGGTGATGATGGACCAGAGCGGTACTCTGACGGCCCTCACCCAGCCCCAACAGGGGGAGTACGCTAACCAAACCACCTTCCTCACCTCCGAGGGGGCGATCGCCCAAGCTGAAATTTCTCTTCAGCCCATTCCAGCCCAGGGAATTGCCCTCTTTTCCGACGGTTTGCAGCGCTTAGCCCTACAAATGCCCGAAGGAACCCCCCACGCCGGGTTTTTCAGCCCTTTATTCCAATTTATTAACCAAGACTTAGAATCAGACGGGGCCAACGCACAACTCCAGGACTTCCTCACCTCTCCCCGTGTCAGCCAACGCACCGATGACGATCTAACCTTAGTATTAGCAGGGGCGATCGCCCCATCCCCCCCAGACCCCTAAACGGATAAATTCCTGTGCAAGTTCAACGGCAGTCTAACGGTTCTCTCCTCCGTCTAGGCCCCCAAATCGCTGGCGGCGGTGAAGGTAAAATCTACAGCGTTAACCAACATCCTGGCTGGGTGGCCAAACTGTACCACCAACCGAGTCCTGACTTGGGGCGCAAATTAGCCGTCATGGCGGCCAACCCCCCCGACGATCCCACCGCCGCCTCGGGCCATGTCTCCATCGCCTGGGTTCTCGATCCCCTTTGGCAACGAGGCCGGATTATCGGCTTCCTCATGCCTCGCGTCAATGAAGGCTTCCCCCTCCATGACGTATATACCCCGAGATCCCGCCGCGATCGCTGTCCCTTCTTCAACTACCAATACCTCTATCGCAGCGCCCGCAACCTAGCCGCCGCCGTCAGCCGTATCCATTCCCGAGGCTATGTCATCGGCGATGTCAACGAGTCCAACATTCTCGTCAGTCGCACCGCCTTGATTACCCTCGTTGACACCGACTCCTTCCAAGTCAGTGACGGGGACACCCTCTACCCCTGTCCCGTCGGGAAACCGGAGTTTACCCCCCCAGAATTGCAAGGAAAAACCCTGCGTCATGTGCGCCGCCGCCCGGAACAGGACTGTTTCGGCTTAGCCGTACTGATTTTCCAACTTCTGATGGAAGGAACCCATCCCTTCGCGGGAGTCTATCTCGGTTCAGGAGATCCGCCCCCCATCGAAGCCCGTATCGCCGCCGGCCATTTCGCCTATAGCAGCCAACGGGTCCCCTATCGCCCCACCCCCATCGCCCCGGCGGCCAATCTCCTCACACCGCAGTTGCAACAGCTTTTTACACAATGTTTTGAACAGGGCCATCGCCAGCCTCAACAGCGGCCCAATGCCCAAACTTGGGTCAAAGCCCTCGAACAGGCTGAAGCCCAGTTAATGACCTGTTCGGTGAACCCTCAGCATCGCTATGGGAGTCATTTAAGTCAATGTCCCTGGTGCGATCGCAGCCGCAAACTTGGCGGCCGGGACCCCTTTCCCCGCAGTTCTCAGGAAGTCGGCCGCCTGCAACGGTATCATCCCCCCAAACCTAAAGCGAAAGCGAAACCTCGTCCTGGCCGGCCTCGGGTTCCTCAAGCGGTGGGCTATACCATCGCCTTTCCGTCACCCCATAGCCTCAGCAAAATTACCCCACCCATGGGGATCTTGGCTCAACTCAAAGCCGATATTGGTCAGTATTTTTGGGAATATCGCTATGATTTCCTCGGTGGAAGTCTCGTCATTGCTCTGGCCCTGTCGGCGGGAATTTATCTCTCGGATACCTCGGGCGATCGCCCCTCGCAAGTCTCTGAGTCCTCGTCGCCAACATCCCTGTCGCAAACATCCCGAGCTGGCACAGACCCCCCGCGAAATGCCACCAGAACAGACTCAAGTTTCCCCCATGAGGCAACCCCCCTCACCCTCAGCCAAAACGCCGTTGTTGGGGACGAGAAGCCCCTCGATCGCCGTCTTAGCCTCACCCTCGCCGATCGCCGCTACGATCACCGCGATCGCGTCACCGCCCTCGCCGTCAGTCCCAATGGCGACTGGTTCGCCAGTAGCAGTAGCGATGGAACCCTGAAAATTTGGTCATTTCCCGATCGCGTTCTCCTGCAATCTCGTCGCCTTTCCTCGGTGTTGGGCCTCCCTGAAGATCAGGTGCAACTGCTGGCTGTCAGCCCCGACGGCGATCGGCTCATCGGGGCCACCGCCCAAGGCCTGCAAACCTGGAACCCGGATAGTTTTGATCTCATCAATACTCTACCCTTGCCGATTATTCCCAAGGCCCTGTCGTTGAGCGATCGTCAGGGCCTACAAATCGGGGGAACCTCCGGCGGGGATGTGGCCATTTGGGATCTGCAAGGGTTACGAGAACATCGTCGCTGGACCGCCAATCAGCAGCAAGTTTTGGCCCTCAGTCCCAAAGGTGAAACCCTCGTCACAGCCAGCCCCGACGCAATCACCCTCTGGGATGTGGAGACGGGCCAACCTCGGGCCACTCTCCCTCAAACTCCCCCAGAACAGGTTGTCGCCGCCTTAAGTCCTGACGGCCAACTCCTAGCCATGACGGTTCCCGCTGATCATGGCATGATTCAGATTTGGGATACTCGCACGGGTACGTTACTCCATTCTGAAACGGCGAGTCATATCAGTAGTTTGGTGTTTGGGATGCAGGGCCAAACCTTAATTGGGGGAGATATCTATGGAAGTATCGGAATTTGGCATATCAACGCACAACCCCAGATCTCTGCCCCCCCTCATGATGATTCTCCCGAAACTTAATCAGTCTTGACCAGTGTTGACAAGCTCAAACGTCACGTGAACTCGGTTCGACAAAATGAGAAATGATAGGCTAAATTGGGAGTGTTACGCCTGCTACTCAACCCTAAATTCTACCAGTTTATGGCTTAGATGTGCGCAAATTCAGCTCCTGACTTCTGTATTTTTTCCACTTCAGAACTTTTAGAAATCTTTTATCACAATTCTCCTATGATGATGGGAATTGTTGAATTGGTCGAGGTGGATAATCACGCCGATATTCGTTTTGTCTGTAATAATCCAGCGACTTGTCAGTTTTTTAAGGTTCCTTCCCAATCGCTCACTGGTCAAACATTTTCTGAACTTGGTATTGTTTCCGAGAGCTTAGCTGACGTTGTTAAATACTACAAAATCAGTCAACAACAGAGCGAACCACTATCCTTTGAATATGAATTTATCGAGGGAGATACATCGTATTGGTTGTTGGTTACTTTGAATTATTTGCGCTTAGGAAATGAGCAGCAGCCACAGTTTTCCTATTTGATTCGAGATATTAGCGATCGCAAACAGTTAGAACTACGACGACTAGAGATTGAACGACGTAACCGAGAGTTGCAACTCATTGAACCCATTTTTGAAGTCATTTTAGCCGGTTATTGGGACTGGAATCTCCAAGAGAATACAGAGTATCTTAGTCCCAGCTTTAAAAAAATGTTCGGGTATGAGGATTATGAACTTAATAATAGTCCTGAAACTTGGCAATGTTTGATGTTTCCTGAGGATTTACCTGGAACATTAGAGGCGATTCAAAATCATATCAAAAGTCCAGGTACCGTTCCCTTTTATCGAGAAGTTCGCTATCGTCATAAAAACGGAAAACCGGTTTGGGTCATTTGTTCGGGCCAAGTGATTGAATGGGACTCAGAAGGTCGTCCCTTGCGAATGATTGGCTGTCATATCGATATGACCAACCAAAAAGAAGCTGAACTACAACTGAAGCGGACGAATCAAGAAATTAAAACCTTCTTGGATAATGCACCAATTTTGATTGGTCGTTTATCCCCCGAAGGTCGTTACCTTAATGTTAACCCGACGTTTGCACAGACGTTAGGAACATCACCTGATGAGATTATTGGCTGTTCTCTAGCAGACTTTCTTCCCGAGGAGACTGTTCGTCTATTTCGTCAACGTCTTCAAACTGTACAAAAAACAATGCAGTCTCTAATAATTGAGGATTCTCTATATTTTGAGGGTCAAGAACAATTTTTTGAAACTATTTTGTTTCCGGTGGTTCAAGAACAAGAACTTATTAGCATTTGGGCGATCGGAACAGATGTGACTATTAAAAAACAGCAAGAAATTCAGCTCAAACAAAGTGAAGAACGCTATCGACGAATTATTGAAACAACCCTAGAAGGAGTTTGGTATCTCGACGCTCAAGGACGAACGGAACTGGTTAATGAACAAATGGCTCAAATGCTGGGTTACTCAATCTCAGAGATGCTGGGGAAATCCTTATTGGACTTTACCTCTTCAGATAAACAGCCAGAAATTGAGCAAAAATTAAAAGAACGTCAAGCCGGAGTTTGTGAACAACATCTTTTTAAATTCCAACATCGAGATGGTTCTGATGTTTGGGTGATTGTCTCGACAACGCCAATTCACAACCCCCAAGGAGAATATGAGGGTTCAATTGGCCTGTTGACGAACATCACCAAGATGGTGCAAATGCAAGAAGCCTTAAAGCTCTCTGAATTGCAGTTAGAGGGAATCTTGAATAGCTCTCTGGATGGAATTATGGCATTTCGTTCAGTCCGTAACTCCCAGGGAGACATTGTGGATTTTGAGTATTTACTCGCCAATACCTCTGCCTGTGAACTGATAAAAAAAACCCTGCAAGACCTAGTCGGACATCGCTTGTTAGAGGTAATGCCAGGCCATCGTGAAGATGGGCTTTTTGACTATTATGTGGATGTAGTTGAGTCAGGAAAACCCGGAACTCGGGAATTTTATTATAACTATGATGGACTTGATTGTTGGTTTGAAAATATTGCCGTCAAATTAGGAGATGGCTTTGCGGTGACATTCCGAGATGTGACGGCGATGAAACACTATCAATCTACCCTAGAACAGACCAATCAGGAACTAGAATTACGCCTTAACGATTTACGAGAACGACATACTGAAATGTTGACGCTCAGCCAAATTGGTGATTTTTTACAAGCCTGTGTCACCGTGGTTGAAGCCTGTCAAGTGGTTGCAACCTTGATGCAACCTCTGTTTCCTCAGTGTTCTGGGGGGATTTTCTTACTCAACTCCTCAGGCCATCATTTGGAAAATATTGCCTCTTGGGGAGATGTTTTGTATTCTCAACCTAACTTTGACATCAAGGATTGTTGGGGACTGCGACGGGGACGAGTTCACGAAGTTGGGGACCAACAGGACGGATTACGCTGTCGGCATATTTTGCCGCTTCCTGAAGATACGAAAACCTGTTGTATTCCCTTGATTGCTCAGGGAGAAACCTTGGGACTCTTGTATCTTACCGCTCATCCTGCTCAGGTTTTTCCAGCCAATAAAACTCAACTGGCGCGAACGGTAGCAGAACAGTTGGGGTTAGCGATCGCCAACCTGAACCTACGTACTATCTTAGAACAACAAAGTATCCGCGATGCCCTGACGGGACTCTATAATCGCCGCCATTTTGAAGACCGACTGCAACAGGAACTCGAACGCTCAAGCCGGACTCACTCGCCGCTGAGTTTAATCATGTTGGATATTGACCACTTCAAGACCTTTAATGACACCTACGGCCATGATGCCGGCGATTACGTCTTACAATCGGTCAGTCACTATCTCAAAGCGAGTTTACGCCTATGCGACATTGTCTGTCGCTATGGAGGGGAAGAATTGGTGATTATTGTGCCCGATACGTCCGAGGAGGTGGCCCGAGAGATGGCGGAAGGCTTACGACAGGCGATCGCCGCCCTCAGTCTCTCCTATGAACAGCAGCTTTTGGGGCAAGTGACTGCCTCATTTGGGGTTGCCAGTTGCCCGAAGCGGGGGGCATCTCGTTTAGCCCTAGTTAAAGCCGCTGACGGGGCATTATACCGGGCTAAGCACCAGGGACGTAATCAGGTCGTCTCTGGCGATGAGCTGGCTCAATCCTAGACGTGCTCAATGCTAGACGCGCCAAATCCTAGAGTTGACGTTGTGTTACGGCGATTTTGCCCGAGAAACAGATATCGACATCATCACCGGCGGTGCGATCGCGCCCGGAATAGTCCCCCTGATAGACAAAGCGATCGCCGCTCGTCTCAAACCGCGTCGGTAACGGCCGACGACTAGCCGAACAAAAGACAATCTCAGGAATCGGACTGCTGGCCACATCCGTGACTAGCGGCAGATGAGGAAAATTCACATTCCAGAAACAGCCCTCAGCCAACGGTCGGGCCATGAGATCTCGCAACACCGCCACCGCATAACGACGACTGAGTTCCCAGGATATCTCCGGGAGACGGCGATCGCGATATTGAGACAAAGCAATGGCCCGCACCCCCAAAATAGTCGCTTCTCGCACCGCCGCCACCGTTCCCGAAATATACTCATCCACCCCCAAATTGCCACCAAAGTTAATCCCCGATAGCAGCCAGCGGGCCTGAGGACACAAATGCCTCACCGCCAAGCGACTACAATCGGCCGGGGTTCCCGCTACCGCAATCTCTCTCTGAGTGCGTCGTTCAACGGTGATGGCCGCCTGAGTGGTCACTTGATGACCGCAGCCGGATAAATGGCGGTTGGGAGCAATCACCCAAATCGGGTCATCACTGACGCATTTCACGGCCTGACGTAACGCCAGAAGTCCCGGTGCATCAATTCCATCGTCGTTGGTCAGTGCGATCGCCATGAGTCCGTCTTGTCTAATCCGTCAACGCCGTACAGCAAAAAAATTGGAAAAAAACCCTTCCCATCCTACCCCGTTCCCCCTGCCCGTGTATCCTGGATCAATTAGGTTATTGTTTGGGACAGTCGAAATCTCAATGGTTACAGAACGCACCCTCCCCACGTCCAACACCAACTCGGTCGAAATTAGCCGTGAAGATGGACTCCGAATCTACAAAGATATGGTTCTCGGGCGTTTGTTCGAGGATAAATGCGCCGAAATGTACTATCGCGGCAAGATGTTCGGCTTTGTCCACCTCTATAACGGACAAGAAGCCGTCTCTTCAGGGGTCGTGCAAGCCATGAACCCCGGCGACGACTACGTATGCAGCACCTACCGCGACCATGTTCATGCGCTCAGTGCTGGGGTTCCCGCCAAGGAAGTCATGGCGGAACTGTTCGGGAAAGCCACGGGATGCAGTAAGGGCCGTGGTGGTTCGATGCATATGTTCTCGAATGAACATAAGTTGCTCGGAGGCTACGCCTTTGTGGCTGAGGGGATTCCCGTAGCGATGGGCGCGGCCTTTCAGGTTCGCTACCGTAAGGAAGTCATGAAGGACCCTAACGCCAATCAGGTGGTGGCCTGTTTCTTTGGTGATGGGGCCAGTAATAATGGCCAGTTTTTTGAGACCCTGAATATGGCCTCGCTTTGGAAGTTGCCGATTATTTTTGTTGTTGAAAACAACAAATGGGCGATCGGTATGGCCCATGAACGAGCGACTTCTCAACCGGAAATCTATAAGAAAGCCAGTGTCTTCAATATGGCTGGGGTTGAGGTCGATGGGATGGATGTCGTCGCCGTCCGCGCTGTGGCTCAGGAAGCTGTTAAACGCGCTCGGGCCGGTGAGGGACCGACGCTGATTGAAGCTCTCACCTATCGCTTCCGGGGTCACTCGTTGGCTGATCCCGATGAGTTACGCTCCAAAGAGGAAAAAGAAATCTGGTTCGCTCGGGACCCGATTAACCGTTTTGAAACCTTTTTGACGGAAAATAATTTGGTCAATTCTGAGGAACTTGAGGAGATTAAGGCTCAAACTCAAGCTCATATCAATGAGGCGGTTGAATTTGCTCAATCAAGTCCTGAACCTGATCCGAGTGAACTCCGTCGTTTCATTTTTGCTGAAGACGTTTAAAGGAGGGAATAGGGAACAGGGAACGGGGAACAGGGAACAGGGAACAGCAAAGAACCTAGCCCTAACTGCGACTAGGAGGGAAACCTAGGTCGGGGCATCCACAAGAGGATGCCCTGTTCGGGTAAGATGCTGTTCACGTTAAATTCCCCTCACTGTCTAGGGCGTTAAACAGGGTTGAGAGGATAGTGTTGGAAAAGAGGAAGCCTTCGGGATCGCTTAAACGAAACGCCTCTGGCCCCCAGTGAACCCAGCCTTGGTTGACGTAGGGGGCGATCGCCTCCTTAACATTCTCTAGGGCTTGGGGGCTGAGATTCTCTTTGAGTTCGCAGAGGGGAATACCGCCGGCTAACCGTAGGCGCAACATAAGCGTCTCTAAAATCAGGTCATTGGGGGAGACTGGAGGCGCGTCAAGGTATCCGTTTGCGTCGAGATAGTGTTCAAGCCATGTTACGTAGTCAACACGGGTTCTCGGGCGAGCTAGGCGCCGTCCTTGGGTGTAACTGGTTGCCCCCATGCCAAACCCATAATAGGGACGGTTTTGCCAATAGGTTTGATTGTGCCGACAGGTGTAGCCGGGTTGGGCGTGGTTGCTGATTTCGTAATGGTCGTAGCCGGCGGCTTGGAGTTGGGCGATCGCCTGTCGATAGAACTCGGCGGCTGTGTCGCCGTCGGGGAGAGGATGGGTTTCTGACTCGTAGCGGCGGGCGAAGACCGTTTTGGGTTCGACAATGAGGTCATACACCGACAGATGCTGGGGGTTGAGGGCGATCGCTTCCCCTAACGACTCGTGCCATTGCTCTAAGCTTTGGTAGGGCAGTCCTGAGATCAGATCAAAACTGACATTGCTGGCCCCCTCCTCTTGCAGTAACTCATAGGCGGCATAGATATCCCCGACCGAGTGCGATCGCCCACAAGCCGCCAGCAACTCATCCTGAAACGCCTGCGCCCCAAAGCTAATTCGGGTAATTCCGGCGGCTAGAAAGCCCTGCAACTTGGCTCGATCGAAGGTTCCCGGGTCCATCTCGATGGAGACCTCTGCCCCCGGATTTAGCCCAAATTGCTCCTGTAAGCTCTGCAAAATTTGCTGCAATTGCCCCGGCGAGAGCAGAGAGGGAGTCCCTCCGCCCAGAAACACTGTATCTAGGGACTGTCCCAGAGAGGGAGTGCCGCGAATTTCACGACAGAGGTGGTTAACATAGCGGGTGATGGCGGGGGCCTGATCTCCGGAGTGGCGATCGCCAATTACAGAAATCGGGAAATCACAATAAAAACAACGGCGGCGACAGAAGGGAATATGGACATAGGCCGACCTTGGGGGACCATAGGTTTGAGCCATCCAGGACGAGGAACCCGTTGGCGGGGGTAACACAGAGAAATTAGATGTCATAGTCGATAATGCTTGAATATAGGTCGATGAAGCCAACCCTTGCCCCATAACCGTCCCGACTCACCCGGGAGCGATCGCCCTTGGGAATCAGCCTTTATAATGGTTTAAATGTTGAGGTTAAAGTCATCTCCATCCTGGGGAACCCCATTCAAATCGGTTGCAAGAATGCGCCGGAAACTCACCCCTTTAACCCAACCGCTCGCTTCCCCAACCCAATTCGATCCCGTCCTAACCGGAATCCAAACGATGCTCGACGCACTTATTATTATCTCATTCATCATTGCGGGAGCCGGGGTAGGCTTTTTCAGCATTGAACTCCTGCCTGGGAGTGCGATGCAGCAAGTCACCAACATTGACGGCTTACGCTGGGTGGTGGCAAGTTTTGCCGCCCTCATCAGTGGTGTAGTTGGCCTCTCGGTACAGACGACCTATCGTCGTGTCGAAGCCAACATCCGTCAAATGCCCCTGGAAGTCCTCCTCACCCGCGCCCTGGGCTTGGTGGCGGGGCTATTGGTCGCTAACTTGATGTTAGCTCCAGTCTTCCTCGTTCCCATCCCCAAAGACTTCACCTTCATCAAACCCTTTGTGGCGGTGTTGGGGAGTGTCATGTTCGGCTTTCTGGGTGTCACTCTGGCGGATACCCATGGCCGGGCCTTCTTACGCCTGCTCAACCCCAATAGTGTTGAAAGTTTAATGGTGGCTGAAGGAACCCTGAAACCCGCCAGCACCAAGGTGGTTGATACCAGTTGTATTATTGACGGACGGATTCAGAATCTGCTGGATACTGGATTTCTCGAAGGGCCAATTCTCATTCCCCAGTTCGTCCTAGAGGAACTACAACAGGTCGCTGACGCCTCTAATGATGGAAAGCGGGTTCGCGGTAGACGGGGCCTGGATATTCTCAATCAGATCAAGGAAGATTATCCTGAGCGCATTGATATCTATGCCGCTGATTATGATGAGCCGATGACGGTAGATGCTAAGTTGGTCCGTCTGGCGGCGGAAATCAATGCCACTCTCCTCACCAATGACTTTAATCTTAGTAAGGTCGCCACTCTGCAAAAAGTGGCGGTTCTCAATATCAATGAGTTGGCCCAAGCGGTTCGCTTATCGTATCTACCTGGGGATGATATTGAGGTCAAAATCTTGAAAACGGGTAAAGAGCCGGATCAGGGTGTTGGCTATCTCGATGATGGCACGATGGTCGTCGTCGAGGAGAGTTCTGACCTCATCGGCAATGAAATTCATGTCGTCGTCACCAGTGCGTTACAAACTTCGGCGGGCCGTATGATTTTTGCCCGTCCCCACGCTTCGGCTGTAGCGTAGAACCCACCCCGAACCCCTGCCAAGAGGGGATGAACCCACCCCTGACCCCTGCCAAGAGGGGAAAGACCTAGGGGCGCACCTTTATGGTCGCCCTTTTCTCAATTGTTGATGGTTAGCTCTTGTTCTTGGCTATCTGGGGAGGATTCCTCCTCTTTCGCCGCTTGCAGGGCATCGATAGTGCGATCATACTGCTGAACCACCCGTTCCCAGAGTTCATTGACTCCGGTAAAGTCCTCGGCTTTGCCCTTTTCTTCAAGTTCCCGGCTCAAATCCGAGAGAGGATTGGCTCCGAGGGCGGCACTGGTGGATTTGAGGGAGTGAGCCGATTCCCGTAACTGTTGGGCGTTATGATCGGCGATCGCCGTTTCCACACCATCGAGCAGTTGTGGGGTTTCTTGTAAATATAAATCCACTAACTCCTCAAGGGCTTCAATTTCGCGCAAATCCTCTAACGTTTTTTCATTCAGAACCGGCAAACTGGCTTCAGGAGGGGCTGAGGCCGCTTCTCGTCGCTCCGACGGTTCTGGATCGGCGGTAAAGGCTTTCAGGGAGACGGTTCCTGTCACCGGACAACGAGACAGAGCCTGAATCAACTCATTGACGCGAATGGGTTTACTAATATAGTCGTCCATCCCCGCAGCAATACAGTCTTCGCGATCGCCCTGCATGGCATTGGCTGTCACCGCAATCAGATAGGGACGACGGGACTTCGACCATTTCTGACAAATGCGACGAGAGGACTCTAAACCATCCATCACCGGCATTTGCACATCCATTAACACCACATCATAATGCTGACGCGTTAAGGCATCGAGAACTTCGACTCCGTTGCCCACCACATCGGCCCGATAGCCCATACGCGCGAGGGTTTGGGTGGCCACTTTTTGGTTCACCGCATTGTCTTCGGCCACCAAAATTTTGAGGGGGAAGCGATCGGCCAAATGACCATCTAACTTCGGTGTTTTCTCATATTCTCGCTCTACGGGTTCTCCACTCAAGACCCCGACCAAGATGTCATACAGTTGTGACTGTTTGATGGGTTTATTCAATACAGCCGCTAGGGGAACCTCAACCCCTTGCAGTTCTGATCCCATTGAGGTGAGAATAATCAGCGGCACATCGGTCATCACCTCCAACTGCCCGAGTTCTTGGGCTAGGGTTAACCCGTCCATATCGGGCATCTGCATATCCAAAATAGCCAGGTCGAAGGGGGGTTGTTGGGGGACAACCTTTAAGGCGGTGGGACCATCGGGAACCGCTAAGGTCTCCATATCCCAGCCTTCGGTGGCTAGGGTTAAAATTTTGCGGTTGGTGGCGTTATCGTCAACGATCAGCAGGCGTTTCCCCTGTAGTTCGACGCGATGACGCAGAGATTTGACGAGGGGGACTTGAGGCGCTTGGGGAGCCACCAGGGTAAAGTAAAAAATCGAACCCGGTTGGTCTGGGGTGGTGTTGACGTTAAACCAATCGGGGCGATCGCCGGTGGCATGACCCATACTTTCGACCCACATCACCCCACCCATCATCTCGGCTAGACGCTTACTGATGGCTAATCCCAGGCCCGTTCCCCCATATTGACGAGTGGTGGAGGAGTCGACTTGGGAAAAGGAGCGGAATAAACGGTGCATGCGATCGCTCTGAATACCAATCCCAGTGTCACGGACGGCAAACTGAATCCGATAATAGGGAAATTTTAAGTTCTCGGTGTTTGAGGTGTCTGACTCCGTCTCGGTTCGGGTCTGGGAAGGTTCAGTGGCCAAATTACCGTTTTGGTCGGAATTGTTTTCGGTCTGAGTTTCAATCAACTCCGCCGAGATGGACACCACCACTTCACCTTGATCCGTAAATTTCACCGCATTACTGAGCAAGTTGACGAGAATCTGGCGCACTCGGGTCACATCACCACAGATATGTTGGGGTGTGTCGTTGGACATCAGGTAGGCCAGTTCTAATCCTTTGCCGGTAGCTTTGGAGGCTAGTAAATCTAGGGATTGTTCGACACAGGCCCGCAAGTCGAAGGGGTGTTGTTCGAGTTCGAGTTTGCCCGATTCAATTTTGGAGAAGTCGAGAATGTCATTGATAATCGTCAGCAGGGTATCGCCACTACTGCGAATGGTCTCGACGAAATCTCGTTGTTCGAGGGATAGTTCAGTATCGAGGAGTAACCCCGTCATGCCAATCACGGCATTCATGGGGGTGCGAATTTCATGACTCATCGTAGCCAGAAATTCGCTTTTGGCTTGGGTAGCCGCTAGAGCGCGATCGCGGGTGCGGGCTAGGTCGGCGGCGGTGTCTTGTCGTTCAATTTCTCCGCCAATCCATTGGGCCATCAGTTTGAGGATTTCGCGATCGACGGGTTTAAATGGCTCATGAAGGGGAGTTTGGCTCGAAAAACTCAGGGTTCCATAGACTTCACCGGCCACAATGACCGGGGTACCAATGTAGGCTTGAATCCGGAAGGGACCATATTTTGGTGGCACATTGGTGCCGTACATCAAGAGAAATTCAAAATATAAGGGGTCGTTGGCCTCCATCGTCCGAAAACAATAGGTTTCGGCCAGGGGTAAGTGTTGACCCGGCAGTAGGGGACGATTGACCACCATCCCCGGAGGGGTTTGAGGACATTGAACTTCCAAAATTTCAAAGTCTTCATCCTGAATGCGTGAGAGGATGCCAATTTCCATGCCAAATCGCTGTCGTCCTAGTTCGAGGAGACCTTGTAAGCGTTGCTGGAAGTTGAGTTGGCGTGAGGAGGTGACTTTATAAATTGCCCGGATGGAGGCTTCGCTTTCTCGCAGGTCTTCTTCGGCCAGTTTTCGCTCGGTGATGTCCCGCGAGACGCTGACAATTTCGCGAATGGGTTGGTCTTTGGCGTTACGGTTGGTGTTAGGGGGGCTCTGTTGGCTGTTGCGATCGCCAAAGGCTCGACTGGTGGTTTCAAACCAGATGTAATGGCCGTCTTTATGACGAATGCGGTAGCTGAGGGTGAGGGAGGTAGTGGTGCTGAGGACTTCGGCGGTGGAGTAGTCGAAGGTGTCGCGATCGAGGGGATGGACGAGATCTCGCGCGTAGCACTCGATGAGTTCTTCGGGGGTGTAGCCGAGTAAGACTTCGCAGGCGGGAGAGGCGTAGAGAAATTGACCGTCGGGATTTTGCCGGGCGATGAGATCCGTCGAGTTCTCGGCCATCAAGCGATAGCGTTGTTCGGTTTCTTGCCGCTCGAATTGCGATCGCCCCAGAGCGTCAAGCATCTCGTTGACGGTATAGGCGAGGCTCGATAGTTCGTCTTCGCCAACACTGGCCAGGCGCAACTCGGGATCGCCGGCTTGTTTGAGTTGATTCATACTCTCACTGAGGCGAGAGAGGGGCGACAAGACCAGTTTTTCAATCAGTAGCAGGGTTAAGCCACTGAAGACCACGCCCACCATGATCAGGGCTAGGGAAAAGTAGCGAATGCTGATTTGTCCTTGTTGGTAGATGGACCGGGGGGCATCTACTCGTAGCAGGCCAATGGGTTGGTCGTCGAGACCCCGAATTAGGGTATATCCGGCGATACGTTCTCCGGGGGGGAGAGGCAGATAGGGGAAAGGTAAGGGTTGGCGGACTGGGTTTCCCTGACGATTGAAGTGATCGAGGATTATTGGCTGATCTGGGTCTAGGACCGATTCACTCGAAGGGCGACCGCGACCCTTTGAGGAGAGGGAACTTGAGGAGAGGAGACTCTCTTGGGGAGGGTTGAGTAAGTCTTGCCAGGCCTGCTGCACGTCAGCGGGAAATGATGGGGCGTTTCGGGGGTAAAAGGACAGGGAGAGTTGGGTTTGTTCGCTCAGACGGGTGATGGCGCGATCGCCAAAGTTGCGCCCGACAATGAGGGTTCCGCGAGGGGGGCCGGTAATTTGACTGGTGACAATGGGCCGGGCCGCAATGGCGACGATTTGACCGTCGAGGTTTAGGATGCCCTGAATGCTGTCGTTGGCGCGATCGCGGATGAGTAATGACTGTTGGGGATGCGATGGGTCTAAGAAGGGCGTTAAGCTACGGTCTAGGTCGATGGCTCGGTTTTGGGGGCGATCGTAGGCTTTCTCAAAGCGAATTGTCCCCTCGGCATCGACAAAGACCATAAAGTTGAGATTCAGGTAGGAAAAGGTGGAGTCGATCAGGTTCGATCGCACGTATTCGGGATTTCCGGTTTTGATAAACTGATAGGTATCGTCCCACTCGGCATAGTCTCGGGCAATGGTATTGAGACCCGAGAGTTCATGGTCAATGGCACGCAGGGCATGGGTAACGTCTTGCTGGACGTACTGTTGCTCTAGATGCGTGAAATCTCTAAGCAAGATTAACGAAGATATGGCGTAAATTGTGATATTTAGCGCCACCAACGCCGCACCGACGATGAGTAAAGTTTTCTTTCGTAGTTTCATGCCGGAGTGGAAGAAAATAATCAACCGATATGCCCAGGGGACTCGCTCAATGAGGGACGCGCTCTGTATTGTATTCTGCTTGACTCTCTGAAAAATGAGAGAATTCACCCGATTGGTCTACCTAAACGTTACAACGAGTTTCTCGCACCTCTGTTGGATCAACTTGGATCAACAGAGCGGTTTAGTTTTTATTAAGGTAACGAGCGTTAGTCATGAACGACAATCTTAACCTTCCTTCTAATGTACAAGCTTCTCGCCGTTGGCGATTGATTTTGGGGAGCGATGCGATCGAGGCTAATCCTGACGCACGGGGGTCTGAGGCTGGCTTGGCGAACCGTCGTTTGCGATCGCTTGAGGCTCTCTATCAACCGACTCGCTCGGGGGGACTCGGACGCTCAACGCCGGGGGTGATTCGCTGGCTCGACGAGATTCGCGCTGATTTCCCCCAGGCGGTGGTTCAGGTGATGCAGCATGATGCGATCAAACGGGTCAACTTGCGATCGCTTCTCCTCGATCGCACCCTTAGTGATCATCTGGACCCGGATGTGATCTTAGTCGCCGAGATCCTGAGTTTGGCTCCCACGTTACCCGACTCTTTTCAAGACCAGGTTCGCCAGATGGTTCGTCAGGTGGTTGAGGATCTCGAACAGCGACTTGCTCCGGCGACGCAACAGGCTCTGTGGGGCCGTCTGCGTCAACGGTTACCTCAGCGACATCCTCGATACCGCGATATTGATTGGCAACGCACCCTGTATGCTAATCTCAAACACTATCAACCCCACTATGGCACGATCATCCCTGAAAAATTGATTCACCGTGGGACTCCTCCCGAGATCCGACAAGATGTTCTTTTGTGTTTGGATCAGAGTGCCTCGATGGCGGGTTCAGTGGTCTATGCTAGCGTTTTTGCCTCGGTTTTGGCCTCTGTATCTTTACTGAAGGTTCGGCTTTTGGCGTTTGATACCTCGGTGCTGGAGTTGACGTCGCTTCTCGATGATCCCCTCGAACTGTTACTGGGGATGCAGTTAGGCGGTGGAACCGATATTTCGGCGGTGTTACGCTACGGGTTAGATACGATTCAACAGCCGCAAGAGACGGTGTTGATCCTGATGAGTGATCTGTATGATGGCGGCGATCGTCAACTGTTGTGGCGATCGCTCGCTCAACTGTTAGCATCAGGGGTACGGGTGATTAGTCTGTTGGCGATCGATGAGATGGGGGTTCCTAGTTATGATGCCACTAATGCTGATTACTTCGCTCGGTTGGGGATTCCCACTTTTGCTTGTACTCCTGATGAGTTCCCGGCGTTAATTAGTGAACATTTGCTTGTTTAGGGAATAGGGAATAGGGAATAGGGAACAGGGAACAGGGAACAGGGAACAGGGAACAGGGAACAGGGAACAGGGAACAGGGATAACCCACCCCTGGCCCCTCCCAAGAGGGGAAGGGAATAGGGAACAGGAGAATTAGGTAGGGGCGTACCCTTGCGGTTAGCGGGCGATCGCCGAGCTGTGGTCACTTTAGGCAAGTTTATTAAATGTATTATTGGCATTGCTTTTATGAAGGTTGACGTTAAAATACGCTTGTTTTTGTCCCATTTACTGGTCATGCTGGTTGGATTAGGCAGCTTTATTTTGATTAGTAAAATCTATTCTCCTCGACAATTTATTGTCCAACTCGAACAAATGGAAAGCACGGAGTTTTTTAGCGTTCGCTCCGTCAAAACTTACATTGTCAAAGGGTTTGAAATCACCTGGAACCGTAGCACCTTTTGGTCAGTGATTAGTGGTGCTTCTGCGGCGGGCCTGTTGAGTTATTGGCTATCGCGGCGGATTACCCTACCGCTGCGACGGATGCGGCAGATTACACAACGCTTTGCTGCTGGGGATTTTGATGAACGAATGCCGATGAGTGAAATTCCCGAATTTTATCAATTGAGTCTGAGTTTTAATCGCATGGCGGATAGTATTCGCGAGATTGAAAATCGTCGTCGTGAACTGATTAGCGACATGACTCATGAGTTACGAACGCCTTTGACTGTGATGCGGGGCTACTTAGAAGAACTTGCCGATGGACAGCTCGATCCGACGCCTGAAACCTACGATAAATTGGCACGAGAAACTCGTCGTCTGGAACGGTTAGTCAATGATTTACAGGAACTCTCGAAAGCCGAAGCGGGCTATTTAACGATTAACCCTAGACCGCTGTGTTTATGTCGTCTGTTGGAAAATTTGATTGATCGTCTCTCAGAGCAACTCATTGATGAACTGACCCTATCCTTAGACTGTCCTGATGGTTTGCCGAATGTGTTTGCCGATTATGATCGCATTGAACAGGTTTTAATGAATCTGTTGGGAAATGCCGTCCGCTATTCGGACTATGGTACGATTTCCGTGAAAGCTTGGTGCGAAGACCCCTATATTTGGACGGCGGTCAGTGATACGGGGATTGGGATTGCGGCGGAGGATTTGCCCTATGTGTTCGATCGCTTCTGGCGGGCCGAGCGATCGCGATCGCGACATTCGGGGGGAACGGGGATTGGCTTAGCCATTACGCGGCGACTGGTAGAACTCCATGGGGGAACCATTCGCGTCGAAAGCCAACTCGGCCAAGGCAGTACTTTTTACTTCTCTTTGCCTATGCTTCCGTGACTGTTGGCATTGATAGCGCTATAGTGGTGTTAGTTGACAAGACTGATATTAGGACAATTTATTTATGCCTTACGTTGATGAAGAGGGTGGCCGGCTCAATAACTACGCCGTCGAACCCAAAATGTACGAAGCCAAACCCCCGACCCGTGAAGAAAAGCGCAATTATGCCGTTCTTGGCACGTTAGCGGCCTTGTTCGTTGCTGGTATTATTGCGGTTGCTTATGCCGTTTCAACGGTCAGCTAGGGAGCTTGAACTCGACTCGGCGATGGCCCGCCAGGCCCACAAAGTTGAGGCAACGGCTGCCCCGTGAGCGATACAGCCTCGGGGCAACATAGGTTCATCCCCGTCGAAAATTTCACTGATTTGTCCCAAACCCGCCGTCCGCAGATGGTCGGCTAAGGGGGTCAGGAAACTAAGGGCTTCGGACTGGTTCTGATAAAGTCGGTAATGGGCCACACTATAAATTCCCAACCACCAGGCCCAGGCCGTGCCCTGATGGTAGACGCGATCGCGCTGAGTTAAATCTCCCCTATAGACTCCCACATATTGCAAATCATCGGGACTGAGCGATCGCAGGCCATAGGACGTTACCAAGGAACGACGACAGACCTCGAGAATAGCGCCTTGACGCTCCAGAGAGAACAACGGTCCAGGAAGATAAACCGCCAAGAGTTGGTTGGGCCGTAGTTTGCTCTCATCCCCCTCTGGTCCATCGAGAACATCGTAACAATACCCCAGATTGGAGTTCCAAAACCGTTGAAATCCGGCTTGAATTTGCCGTCCCAAGGCGTGATAGGCCTTGGACCGATGTCCCAAGGCTTCGGCAAATTGAGTCATGGCGACAACGGCGTTATACCAAAGTGCATTAACTTCAATGGCTTTTCCCTGGCGAGGGGTAATCACCTCATCGCCAACTTTGGCATCCATCCAGGTCAGTTGAGGCGCTGACTCTAATAAGCCATCTTGGCGATCGAGTGCAATTCCAGGATTGAGGCCGCAACGGTACGCATCAATCACCTCAACTAAGGTGGGATAGATCTGTTCGAGAAAGGAGAGATCGCCGCTAGTCTTAAAATACAAGCGCACGGCCTCGATATACCAGAGGCTGGCATCGACAGTATTGTAGGCCGGTTGTCCCCCGTCATCGGGGAAGACATTAGGGAGGACACCGTTTTTGAAATAACGTGCTGAGGTGCTGAGAACCGATCGCATCAACTCAGGACGACCGGTGGCTAAGGTCAATCCGGGTAAGCTGATCATGGTATAGCGACCCCAATCCCCAAACCAGGGATATCCGGTTAGGACTGTTGTTTCCCAAGCGTTGCCCTGGATATACAGAGGTTGGCGAGTCACTAAAAAGCTATCAGCGGCTAAGACCAACTGTTGAATCCAAGCCGGGGCGATCTCTTTTGAAGGAGATGCTTGGGTTTTTCTCCAGGTGGTTAGTAACTGTCGCTCTCGCGCTTGATAGCGTTCCCAGGCGGCGGCGGCGTCTAACTCGGAGATGGGGTCGGTACTCACGGCCACGGTTAAGGTGTCTCCGGGGTCTAAATTGGCCTTGAGGCTTGCACCATGGAGATGGTCTTCACAGTCACCGGTATAGCGATCGCGTTCTAGGGCCAAATCGAAGCCAGCATACCAGTTGTAGCTTTCGCTAACCTGGCCGCGATCGCTCAAAATATAACAAGGACTCCCCCCCTCACAGGAGAGTTTTACTCCCTGAGGACAAGGAGAAATCTCCCAATTTTCCCCGGTAATTCCGCCATGATGACTGCGATCATTCACTAAGGCTTTAATCGAGAGACTCAGCGATCGCCCCCCCTGACGCAAATAATAGCGGATATAGGTTGTATTACGTCCCCACTCCATCCAAATCGACTTTTCCAGCCGCGCATCAGCACAGGCGTAGCGCCAAATCGGGGTACGGCCTTCGAGACGAAACTGCTCCAGATAATAATAGCCTCGTGGTGCCACCGTCCCATCAGCCCAGCGATTGGTATACAGAGGATAGGACTTTCCCCCCAACTGCACCGTTTCATCGAGTTTCACCACCCGCAAGCGACGACGACAGGGGGGTTCAGTAGCTGCGATCAAAAGACCGTGATACTGACGGGTCAGTAACCCCGCTACGGTTCCGCAGCCATAGCCACCAATACCATTGGTTACTAGCCATTCTCGCTGTTGCGCTTGCTCTAGGTCACCACAAATCTCCCGTCCGAACTGAATTGTCATCTCAAGCCGTCGCGATGTGCATCTCCATACCCCATCCGCCTCCTCCCTCTCCAGTATTCCCCATGGGATCTTATTTGCGGGCTTTATTGCATGGCCATCTGCATCAAAATCTCGTGAGAGCCTTGTGCAATCCCATTGTCACTCGGACGACGTTGGACATAAGAGCCATCCGGTTGCAACTCCCAAGCCTGGCGATTATCCGAGAGCATAATCCCCAAGATTTCTTGTAAATCTTTGGCAATGGTGGGATCTTGAACCGGAACCACCGCCTCAACCCGACGGTTGAGATTACGAGGCATCCAGTCCGCACTGCCAATAAATACCCGTTCTTGCCCCTCATTATAGAAGTAAAAGATGCGCGAATGTTCTAAAAAGCGCCCAATGATACTAATGACGCGGATTGTCTCGCTTAACCCTTTGATCCCCGGACGTAGACAACAAATGCCTCGAACAATCAGGTCAATCTCGACTCCCGCCTGGGAGGCTTCATAGAGTAAGGCGATGAGTTTGGGATCGACGAGGGCGTTCATTTTGGCCACAATCCGTCCACTTCCGCCGTTTTTGGCATGATCGATCTCCTGACGAATCAAGCTTTCCATTCGGTCGCGCATATTCACGGGGGCCACGAGCAGTTTGCGATAGGAGCGTTGCCGGGAGTAACCGGTGAGATGGTTAAATAGATCCGTCAAGTCGGCACCAATTTCATCGTTGCAGGTAATAATCCCCAAATCGGTGTAAAGTTTTGCGGTTTTGGGGTTGTAGTTTCCGGTGCCAATATGGACGTAACGACGAATATGGTGCTTTTCTTGACGGACGACCATGGAGATTTTGGTGTGGGTTTTTAAACCCACTAAACCATAGACAACATGAACACCCGCTTGCTCTAATTTCTTCGCCCAAAGGATGTTATTTTCTTCGTCAAATCGAGCTTTTAGTTCAACTAAAACGGCAACTTGTTTGCCATTTTCTGCGGCATCAATCAGGGAGTGAATAATCGGTGAATCCCCCGAGGTGCGATAGAGGGTCATTTTGATGGCCAACACATCGGGGTCATGGGCGGCGGTGGTGATAAACTGTTGCACCGTGGCGGTAAAGGAGTGATAGGGGTGATGAAACAAAACATCGCCCCGTTCGCGAATTTCACTAAATAGGTCATGTTCTCCGTCATTGCTTCCTTGATTGAGGTTAAAATCAACGTCGCTAAACTGGCGGAAGCGAGCGGGAATGACCGGCGTCCAGGGAATATCTTTAAGTTCGGGTAAGGGGAGTTTCATAAAGGACATCAGATCCCCCAATCCGAGTAGTCCTTCGACCTCGTAGACATCTTCAGGGGCGAGGGAGAGTTCTCGCATTAACATATCCCGAACTTCTGGGGAAAGGGTTGAGGGAACTTCCATGCGCACGACAGACCCGCCCCAGCGTCGTTTTCGTAGTTCTTGTTCGATCGCCAACAGTAGGTCATCGGCTTCGTCTTCTTCGACGGCGATATCGGCGTTGCGGGTGATGCGGAAGGGGTGATATTCCTGGATATTCATCCCCGGAAAGAGGGCTTCGAGGTTATGGGCGATGACTTGTTCGAGAGGGACACCGACCCAGTTGAGGCCATGATGATTGCTGTCAGGATTGTCGGGTTGGGGAAGTTGGATGAAGCGGGGGAGGACTTTGGGAACTTTGACGCGGGCGAAATGTTCTTGGTCAATTTCGGGATCTTTGACCACGACGGCTAGGTTGAGGCTGAGGTTGGAGATGAAGGGGAAGGGATGGCCGGGGTCTACGGCGAGGGGGGTGAGGACGGGGAAAATTTTGTCCTCGAAGTAGGTTTGCAGGTAGGTGCGTTGTTCTTGGTTGAGGTCGATGTAGTCGAGGAGGTAAATGCCATGTTCGGCCAGTTGGGGCCGGAGGATGGTTTGGAAATGCTGGTGTTGTTCGGCAAAGATGGGATGGAGGCGATCGCTGATATCGTTGAGTTGCTGTTGGGGACTGCGACCGTCGGGGGTGAGTTTACGAACTTCGGCTTTGACTTGTTGTTTGAGTCCGGCCACGCGAACCATAAAGAATTCGTCGAGGTTCATGCTGACAATCGCCATGAATTTGAGGCGTTCGAGGAGGGGGGTGCGATCGTCGAGAGCTTCGTAGAGAACCCGATAGTTAAATTCGAGCCAGCTTAACTCGCGGTTAAAGTAGTTTTTGGGATCTCTGAGGCGATCGCTGTCAGCCGAGGTCGATTTTGGGGCTTTGCTGGAGGACTCGGATGCGGGTTTCTTGGTCTTAGCCATGTCGAGGGTTTGGGGGAGAGACTACGAGGACTGGGTTAGCTGAGGTGGGTTAGCTGAGGACTGGGGGCTGGGATTAACGGACTGGGATTAACGGCCTTGTCGAAAGACCTCATCTTCTCGACCAACCCACCAATCGCCGAGTTGGGCTAACTCAGCTTGGATCTGTGACAGTTCGGCAACATAATCGGACTGGGACAGGTTAGAACGGCGTTCTTGCAGCTTTTTGAGCCGCAATTGGGCCAACAGCCAGGGCTTATGTATCCCGTCGATCGCCTCAATATAGTGTGCCAGGTCGTGACTATCCATCAATGCTATCTCGGTGAGTTTAACTTCAGCTTAACGGGAGAGGGGCAAAAAAACAGCCACGCGAGGCGTGGCTGAGGTGCTTAGGGATTGAAATGAGTTGTCTTGGACTTGTCTGTCCTCAAGTTAGCTCATTGAACCTAGCTCACTGAACCTAGCTCATTGAACCTAGCTCACTGAACCTAGCTCATCAGACCTAGCTCATTTGGCTGGCAACAAAGTCCCAGTTGACCAAGCTGCTGAGGAAGGTGTCGAGGTAGTCGGGACGTTTGTTTTGGTAGTCGAGATAGTAGGCGTGTTCCCACACGTCGATGGTCAACAAGGGTTTGAGACCTTCGGTGATGGGGTTCTCGGCGTTGAGGGTTTTCACGACTTTGAGGCTGTCGCCGTCTTGGACTAACCAAGCCCAACCACTACCGAACTGACCGCCACCGGCGGCTTTGAGTTCAGCAACGAGTTTATCAAAGCTGCCAAATTGAGCGTTGATTTTCTCGGCTAAGGCACCGCTGGGTTGACCCCCACCACCGGGTTTCATGCATTGCCAGTAGAAGCTGTGGTTCCACACTTGAGCGGCGTTGTTGAACACGCCGGATTTTTCGGGATTGCCGGCGGTGGCTTTGATGATATCTTCTAAGGATTTGCCCTCAAGGTCGCTGCCTTCGATGGCGGCGTTGAGTTTTTTGACGTATCCAGCATGGTGTTTGCCATGGTGGAATTCTAGGGTTTGCGCTGAGATATGGGGTGCCAGTGCGTCTTTGGCGTAGGGTAGTTCAGGAAGCGTGAATGCCATTGATGTTTCTCCTCTAATGTCTTCTGTTACGGTCTTTTGTTACAGTCTGCCGTTAGACAGGGCGGCAGCTGAGACCTTTTGTTATTTCCGGCCGAGAGAGACCTCGGCTTTCCGCCAGCAGGCTGTGTTCGCCTCGCTGGTTGCGGCAATGAAACTTAACAGTTTTGATCCTATCCCAAAACCTAACACAAATCCAGACTGATTATGAGAAAGCAAAATTAGAATGGCTGTAAGAACGACTTGCAAGGGGTTGTGGCGATTTCGTGAACTGGGGCGATCGCGTTGGGGGAGATCCATGTTAGGTTTCGGGGTAAGCGGGACATTCTTTCGATGTCTGTAGCCCGTAATACAGAAGACGCTAGGGGTTTGTCGGTTATGACACTCAAGGATATGCTGTTCGCTGTTTCGCTGTTTCCCTATTTGGGCTTTCTTTATTTCCTGACGCGATCGCCTGAAACGCCGCGTTTAGCCCTAATTGGCTTTTACCTGTTACTGTTATTCGTGATTGTGACGATTCCCGCTGGCATCTACGCCCAAGTTGAGTATGGTGAAAGCCTTGCCAACATTGACTGGCTTCATGGCAGTGCTGAATTTTTCCTAACCCTCTCGAACTTGGTGGTGGTTCTGGGGTTCCGGGAAGCCCTCAATAACTGGGAACCACCCCAAGATGAACCGGAGTGAACGGTTGTCTTCCTAGATTTCCTAGATTTCCTAGATTTCCTATGCAGCCTAGCGTCATTGGCATTGATCTCGGTGGAACCGCCATTAAACTGGGACAGTTTACCCGCGAGGGAACCTGTTTGCAGCAGTTACAGGTAGCCACGCCGCAACCGGCGACCCCTGAGGCGGTGTTAGAGGTGATTGCGGCGGCGGTGAGGAATCTCGACCCCCAAGGTCAAAGTCTCGCTTTGGGGCTGGGAACTCCGGGACCAACGGATGCTGGGGGACGTATCGCTCGCGTGGCCATCAATTTACAGGGTTGGCAGGATGTCCCGGTGGCTGATGTTCTCGAACAGAAGACGGGACGGGCCACGATTTTGGCCAATGATGCGAACTGTGCTGGGTTGGGGGAGGCGTGGCTGGGGGCGGGGCGAGGGGTTGAGACTCTGATTCTCGTGACGCTGGGAACGGGAGTCGGTGGGGCGATTATTCTCGATGGACGGCTGTTTGTGGGGCGAACTGGGGCCGCTGGAGAGTTGGGGTTAATTAGCCTCAATCCTCAGGGTCCCCCTTGTAATAGCGGCAATCAGGGGTCTTTAGAACAATATGCCTCGGTTCAGGCAATTCGCCGTGAGACGGGGTTGGAGCCGCATCAGGTCGCCGCTCAGGCTGAGTCTGGGGATGAGGGGGCGATCGCCTATTGGCAACGGTACGGGCAACGACTCGGGGCCGGTTTAGCCAGTTTGGTCTATGTTCTCACCCCCGAGATGATTGTTCTCGGGGGTGGAATTGCAGCGGCTGCGCCCTGGTTTTTGCCGGCAACGGAAGCAGAACTGAGGCGACGGGTTCTGCCTAGTTCACGGGAGGGACTGAGCCTACGCTTGGCTGAGTTGGGCAATCGCGCGGGGATGGTGGGGGCGGCCCAACTGGCCTGGCAATTTCTGGCGGCTAAACGGGGCTAGAAGGCGCCGCCGCTGGGCATAACAGTAATTTCGTCGATCGCCGCGCCATTGGGCAGTTGCACGACGTTGAGGATGGTTTGGGCGACGGCTTCTGGGGTCAGCATTTGGGTGCGATCGAACCCGGCTTTGTCCATGGTTTCGGTTTCCCAGATGGGAGTATTCACCGCTCCTGGACAGATAGTTGTTACCTGAATCCCATGCTCTTTTTCTTCAGCGGCTAGGGTTTGGGAAAAGCCCATGATGGCAAATTTACTGGCAGAATAGGCGCCCCAGTTGGGGAAGGCTTGTTTGCCGGCGATGGAGGAGACATTGATGATGAGGCCGCCCCCTTTGGCTCGCATATGGGGCAAAATGCCGCAGGTGGACTCAAAGACACTGGTGACGTTAAGGCGAAAGACGCGCTCCCAATCGGCGAGGGAGGTGTCGGTGAGGGAGTTGATATAGCCGATTCCGGCATTGTTGACGAGGATATCGATTTTGCCGAGTTTGTCGGCGAAGCTGGCAAAGCGATCGCGCAATTGGTCTACTTCGGCCATGTCGCAGGGGAAGACTTCGGCGGTGACTCCCAACTCGCGAGCGGCGATCGCCACTTGTTCGAGTTTATCCTGGGAGCGACTGAGTAAGGCCAGGTTGATCCCAGCTTGGGCGAAGGCGAGAGCAGTGGCTTTGCCGATACCGCTGCTGGCTCCGGTAATGAGAGCCAGTTGTCCTTGAGTAGATATCATGAAATCAGTGATTTTGAGGATTTACCATGTCTATGGTAGGGAGGGAACGGGGAATAGGGAATAGGGAACAGGGAATAGCTCAAGGTTCACTCCCTCGTCTGACTGGGAAACGTGTATCGGTCGTTTGGGTCTAGGGAACCTCAATTTCATCAAAACTCTCGATAAAATCAGGAAGTTGTAGAGTGGTGTCCTCTTCGGTTTGGCTAAAAAAGCAGGTTTTCCCCGATAAGACATTGAAGCTAGAAAAGGCGAGAACGGCCACTTCTTGGCGAGCGGGATTAGTCCATTGCCAGAGGAGTCCTGCCGATAGGCTGCTATCGCTTGCAACGGGTTCTCCGGGAGTTCCTAAGGCTTGTCGGGTTTCTTCGAGGGTCATGCCAATCTCGGCTTGGGTGCAGAGTTGATGAGTTGGGCTGTTTTCAGTCACTTGAGGGCTGATTCCAAAACAAGAGACTTCGGCGACGATTTGATTGCGTAGAACGGCCAGCAAGACGGCTCCTGAGTCTTCATCAATCCACTGCAAGAGGCTATTTCCAGGAGATGGTGTTTGTCGCTCCGGTTCGATGTCTAAATCCCCTAAGATGGCATCGAGTTCCGATTGAGTCATGCCTACTTGTAATTGCTCACAGTCTTGGGGGGTTAACCGGGGCGAGGCTTGCGCTGTGACGGGTTGGGAGATGAGTCCTAGGGAAAGCGTTAGCAGGGTAATGAGAACTTTATTTGATTGGGAAGACTTCAGGATAGTTTGCCTGTCGAAGAGTTGAACTAGAGGTGAGAGGCGGGGGGCTAGGTTTTGAGGTTTTGTTGGGTTGATGCTTCGCTGTTTCTGATTCATGTTGACTTTAACGATTGACGAGTTGGAAGATACGCTCAAAATCGTTCATTTCACCGACAATTCGTCGTACGGGTTGTGGCCAGACGCGGATGAGGGTTGGCGTGGCTGAGACGCGATCGCGTTCCGTTTGTTGCGGGTGTTTGAGGACATCAATGACTTTGAGGGTGTAGGGATGGCCCAGGGCGCGATCGAGCATTGAATGTAACCCGAGTAAGGTTTCTTCCGTATTGGCACTGTCGCCACGAATGAAGAGGCGGAACACATAGCCACTGGTTTCAGAATCTGAGGAGTTTGGAAAGACCAAGTCTGGGCCATATTGGCGGTGATGTTGGCTGGTATTGTGGTTGACTCGTAGCACCAGATCATGATTTTGCCATAGTTGGGGAAACTCATGACGATAACTTTCTAGGGCTAGGGGGTTACAAAGTTCTGGGGAACTCGGTTTTAACGCCCAGGTTGTGTTTTTAAGGTCAAAGAGGAGGCTGAGGAGGCTGCGATAACGCCAAACGGCCAACATGGCTTCCGCAATGGTCTCTATCTGTTGTGTGTGAGGGTTGAGATAGCGATCGATGGTGGCGCTATAGCAAGGAACGAGAAAGTGTGGCGGATCGGGAAGTCCTAGGGCCTCCTGAACTGCCACACAGAGTTGTAGATGCCAGCGATCGCGATCGTGAGGTTCAATGGCATAGACGAGATCCCCACCCGGTGTCAACAGGACTAAGCCCTTAAACAGTGCAGATGCCGCTAAACTGACATCATGTTGAATGACATCATGTGCCATGTTTAAGTCGTTTTAAAACTGTCAGTGTTTTGGGCAGTGTTTTGGTCCAACTCTTGCCAAAAATCGCCGCCGTAAATTTCTTAGACACGACCACGTAGGAACTGTGCCATTTCATTGGGAGTGGGCGATTTTTCCAGGGCAATTTCCTCTGTAATTCGACCTTCTTGATAGAGTTCAAATAGGGCTTTGTTCATGGTGGTCATGCCATCGAACTCTGAGCGTAACATCACATCTGTAATGGCATCGAGTTTGCCTTGAATCACATATTCTTTCACCGCATCAGTGGCAATGAGAATATCGTGAAATGCTGCTCGTTTGCCGTCGGTGGTTTTACATAAGCCTTGGGCAACGATAGAAATCAGAGATTCCGCTAGGGCAACCCGGAAGGCGGGTTGTTCTGCGGGGGGAAACATCCCCATAACCCGCTCAATGGTTTTAACCGCACTGTTGGTGTGCAGGGTTCCCATCACTAAGTGACCTGTGGATGCCGCTTTCAGGGCAATATTCATAGTCTCCTTATCGCGGATTTCTCCAACAAGAATCAGATCTGGATCTTCGCGTAATGCAGCTTTTAAGGCATTAAAGAACTTATGGGTATGGGTTCCAACTTCCCGGTGTTTAATGAGAGATTTTTTGCTTTTATGGACAAACTCAACCGGGTCTTCAATGGTGATAATGTGATAGGCTTTGTTGCGATTGATGTAATCAATCATCGCCGCCATTGTGGTGGATTTCCCTGAACCGGTTGGCCCGGTCACAAGAACCAGTCCTTTGTGATAGTCTAAGCTGATACTTTTGAAGACTTCAGGTAACCGCAGTTGTTCTAGGGTGAGGATTTCTGCGCCAATGAGACGTAGAACAATGGCTGGGCCAGCCAAGCTATCAAAGGCGTTAATGCGAACCCGAACAAAGCCTAAATCGGCGGCACCATCAAAGTCGAGATTTTCTTGAAACTGACGAATTTCCTCGTCACTCATCAGTTCTCGCATCCAACTCATGAAGGTATCGAGATCGGTTTCGGGCCATTCCGTGGGGGCGATATCGCCTCGGGCGCGATAGCGAGGAACTTCGCCAACGCCGACGTGAACGTCGGAGTAGCCTTCTTCTTCAGCCCGTTGGATGATTTCCCGCATGGTGGGATGTCCGGGACTTGGGCCGGGTCCACGGCGGGGGGCTGCTTGTTGCGGTGCGGGTGCGGCGGGGGGACGTTGGGCCGCAGGAGGTCGTTGCGCGGGGGGTGGGGGCGCGGC
>OFEU01000354.1_pt1 | contig 29639 bp, 22 predicted proteins | sample 1521221 | NCBI WGS metagenome assembly OFEU01 (sample SAMN03766357, study PRJEB24113) | microbial mat metagenome | isolation source: enrichment culture HLUCC-O from microbial mat sample contains cyanobacterium... | reverse complement strand
CCCTATTCCCTATTCCCTATTCCCTATTCCCTATTCCCTATTCCCTATTCCCTATCCCCCTCCCAGACAAAGTCGATTCAGGTCACGGGCGAATTGGTCAATCTGGCGGGCCGCTTCCTGAGCGGCGGCTCCGGCTTCTTTCACCTGAGACTGAGCTTGTTGCACCTGTTGTAAGCCAGTTTCAGTTTTGGGGGCTTGATCGGCGGCCTCTAAGGCGCGGACAATGCCTTGGTAGCCTTGACTGAGATCGCGATATCCCTGGACAAATTGCTGCTGAGTACGGCGTAGGGGGCGACGGTCAATGTCGAGCTGTTGTAGGGAGTTGGCAATGGCGTTGAGTTGTTCGGCCAAGCGATTGAGGGCGATCGCGTCGGTTCCTTGAAAGGCGAGGGTTTGGGCGTAGCCCTGGTTAACGCGATCGACGAGCTGTTGACATTGATAACGGGTTCGCTGGTTGTCTTGGACGGCGGCGATGGCCCAACTGCCTCCTAAACCGAATATCAACGCTAGGGTAATCGCTAGAATCTGAGAGCGGTTCATGGATATGCCTCGGTTATGGGCTCGACTGGCTCAACCGGATGAGTTTTTCAGGAATTTTTATAAATTTCCGTAACATTTTATACCAGATTTGCAATTCCCTTAGAGTTCTCCATATAATTGAAGTAGAGATACGTACACCAAACCATTACAACGCACTGTTTACCATGAACAAAATTACTCGTGAAGCCATCAACGAAGCCAACCGTAACCGCCTCGCAAGTCTCAGAGAGTCTTTGGAACGCCGTATGAGCGTTGCTCGGGCTAAAGGAGATGATCAGCTTTTACGGCAACTCGAGGCTGAGGCCAGTTATCTACGCTAGATTGGGCGCGATCGCGTTCAACAAGACCCCATCGAGATGGTCTAGAAGTTCTCATCTAATTCTTCACATAGGTCTTGTAAGGTTTGATGCTGTCGCCGCCGGGATTGGCGGCGATATTTTTTTGAGGCCAGTTTGGGTTCATGGCGACGTTCTCCACCGGCTTGAGCTTTGGTCTTAAAACTCGATTCCTCTTCGGCGGTCTGATGTTGGGCGGTATCCTGGGCGATCGCCTCGTCGAGAAAGGTCCGATAATGGTCATAACGCTCCCAATCGCCGCGTATTTGACAGCCGGGTTCGTCTCGATGGCGACAATCACTAAATTGACAGTCTTCTCCCTGGCGTCGTTGACGAATCTCGGGGAAACAGTGGGCGAGTTCTTGGGCACTGGTGGTCAGTTGCGGCTGATTAAAGCCGGGGGTATCGGCCAGTAATCCCCCCTGTTCTAACTCAAATAACTCGACATGGCGGGTGGTATGTCGGCCTCGCCCGAGTTTTCCTGAGACATTGGCCACGCGGAGATTCGCTTGGGGAATCAGACGATTGATGGTGCTGGATTTGCCGACTCCCGATGGCCCTGCGAGAATGGTAATTCCTTGGCCAATCCGGTGTTTGAGAGCGTCTATCCCTGAGCCGGTTTTGACACTCATCAAGAGGGGATCATAGCCCCAAGTTTGCAGCCGCGATCGCCAAGCGTCTTGTTCGGCCTGGCTCACTAAATCTTGTTTATTCAAACAGAGTTCTACCGCCAATTCTGTCGATTCTGCTTTCACGAGAAAGCGACTTAACTGCCACGGATCGAGGCTGGGTTCGTCTAGGGTAAAGAGCAATAGGATACGATCAGCATTGGCTACGGGGGGACGATCTAGCTCTGTTTTACGGGGTAATACCTCAGCGATCGCGCCCCGGTTCCCTGTCCAGTCTGGTTCTTCGACGACCACGCGATCGCCCACCATCACCCGTTGGCCGACTTTTTTCAGGCGTGTGCGACGGGTACAGAGCAAACTCGGGGTGGGTGGGGTGGGGTCAGGATCCAATTGCACCTGATAGAAGTTAGCCTGTACCGCCAACACGGTTCCTCGGGGATTGTGTAATCGGGAGTCTTGAGAGGGGCGATCGTCGATGAGGTCACTCATGGTTGCGGACAACGAACCTGCAAGGCAAAATAGCCCTGACAGTCTTGGATCGTCTCAATTTCATATCCAGCCATGGTCAAGCTATCGGGAACCTGCTCAATTGGCTCTCCAGCATCGAGTAACACCTCCAACACTTGGCCTGGCTGCATCCGCTGCAACTGTAATTTTGTCCGCACAAAATTTAGTGGACAGGGGGTTCCTCGCAAATCCAACTCCACATCAATGGACTGAGGCTCAGATGAAGGCTCCGATGGAGGGTCAAATGAAGACTCAGATGAGGCTGTGTTGGGAGTCGGTTCCGACGAATATCTCGATTGACTCACTTAAACAGTCCTCCTAAAAAACCTTCTACACCGCCTTTTCCGGCGCGATCGCCGCGAATTTTAGCCAGTTTTTCCAACAATTCTCGTTCTTCGGCATTGACTTTGGTGGGGATGTCGACGTGAACGGTTAAGAGATGGTCGCCACGGCTGACGGGATTGCCCAAACGAGGTACACCACGTTCTTCTAGGGTAATAACCCGCCCGGGCTGGGTTCCTGCGGGAATGGTCACTTCGACTTCCCCATCGACGGTCTTCACGGGAATTTTACAGCCGAGGATGGCTTGTAAATAACTGACTTTGATTTCTGAGAGGATATTAATTCCGTCTCGTTGGAACTCACTGTCATCATTGACAAAGAGATAGACATATAGGTCTCCGGGGGGGCCATTGCGCTTGCCGGCATCTCCTTCTGACTGCACCCGTAGGCGAGTCCCGTTATCGACTCCAGCGGGGATGGTAATTTTCAGTTTTTTGGCCACTTGCAGTTGTCCCTTCCCGGAACAGGTGGCACATTGGTCTTCGATGACTTGTCCGGTGCCGTTACAGGTGGGACAGACGGAGACTTGGGTGAAGCTGCCAAAGGGGGTTCGGGTGGCGCGACGCACTTGGCCTGAGCCGCTACAGGTGCCACAGGTTTTAGGCCGGGTTCCCGGTTTGGCGCCGGTTCCGCTACAGGTGCCACAGGTTTCGAGATGGCTGATGCGGATTTCTTTCTCGCCACCAAATACTGCTTCGCGGAAATCGAGTTTTAGGTCTAAGCGTAAGTCGTCGCCACGGGTGGGGCCACTGCGGCGGCGGGTTTGGCCGGTGTTGCTGAAGCCGCCAAAAAAGGTTTCAAAGATATCGGCGAAGCCACCGGGGATATCGGAGAAGTCCGAGAAGCCGGCTCCTGGCACTCCTGAGCCGACGCCGGCTTCGCCGAAGCGATCGTACCGGGCTCGTTTTTCGGGATCTGATAGGACTTCGTAGGCGCGGTTAATTTCTTTGAATTTCTCTTCGGCCCCTTCTTCTTTGTTCACGTCGGGGTGATATTTACGGGCCAATCGTCGGAAGGCTCGTTTGATTTCGTCTTTGTCTGCGGTGCGAGAAACACTCAAAAGTTCGTAGTAGTCGGCAGCCATAACGCGCTTGTTGCTAAGGGTTGGACAGGAAGGAATCGTGGCTCTCTCGTCTTTTTAAGCGATGTTGGACTGATGTCTGTCATCGTTGGTGGACGAGAGAGGAGAAGGATGGGTTAGAAAAAGGGATTATCGGGGTCTCCATCGTCGACAGGCTCAGTGGGGGATGAGGCGATATCAAAGGGATTATCACCTTTTCGGGGAGCCGGTTGGGGGGCTGGGGAGTCTGTTGGCTCCGCTGCTGGCCTGGGAGTTTTGTCTTGAGGGGATGCTTTGCTGGGGGGTCGCTTTTGGGGACTCGCTGTTGGGCGAGGGCGGGCTGGGGGGGATGAGGCTGGGGGGGATTCTTGTGAGAGGAGGGCTTCTAGATCTTCGAGTTCTCGGGCTAAATCGGTATCGAGATCGTCGTCGTCGCCGAGATCTTCGAGGTCATCGGCGTCAGTGAATTCTAGTCCGCTGGGGCTAGGTTCTGTTGTGGGGGAGTCGTGGCTGACTTGCTGGTGATGGTTGGTTTGGGAGGGGTCATGGGTATCTGGGGCGATCGCCTCGTGGGGATGGTCGTCGAGTTCGGGGGTTTCTCCCTGGTACACCGCTGAACCGATGGCGAATAGGGTTTGTTGGAATTGGTGCAGGCGTTGGCGAATCTCTTCGACGTTGGGGTTAGTTTCGTCGAGGGCTTCTTGTAGGCGATGGGCTTTTTCGGTGACTTCGAGTTTCAGGCGATCGCTGACTAGGTCGGCGTTATGTTTGAGGGTATCTTCGTAGTTATAGAACAGGGCATCGGCTTGGTTGCGCAGTTCGGCCAGGTTCCGTTGCCATTCGTCTTGATCGGCGAACTGCTCGGCTTCTAGGCGCATTTGTTCAATTTCTTCGGCACTTAGGCCGCCGGTATTGGTAATCTGGATGCTCTGTGCGCGCCCGGTGCCTTTGTCGCGGGCGGAAATGTTGAGAATGCCGTTGGCGTCAATTTCAAAGCTGACTTCAATTTGAGGAATCCCTCGCGGTGCGGGGGGAATCCCCATGAGAATGAATTTACCCAAGCTTTTGTTGTCTCGGGCCATTGCCCGTTCTCCTTGTAGGGCATGGACTTCGACGGAGGTCTGGCCGTCGGTGGCTGTGGAGAACATTTGGGATTTGCTGGTGGGCAGGGTGGTGTTGCGTTCGATGATTTTGGTGAACACTTCTCCTAAGGTTTCAATGCCTAGGGACAGGGGGGTCACGTCGAGCAATAGGACATCTTGAACTTCGCCGCCGAGGACGCCGGCTTGGATGGCGGCTCCGGTGGCGACGGCTTCATCTGGGTTGACGGAGTAGTCGGGTTGTTTGCCGGCGAAGAAGTCACTGATGGCTCGCTGTACGGCGGGAGTCCGAGTTGAGCCACCGATGAGAATTAGGCGGTCAATTTCCTCGGTGTTCATATTGGCGTCTTCGAGGGCTTGACTAACCGGCTCAATTGTGCTATCGACGAGTGGTTTAACTAGCTCTTCAAATTCACTGCGGCTGAGGCGGACATCAATATGTTTGGGGCCGGTTTCATCGGCGGTGATGAAGGGCAGGTTGATATGGGTTTCTGTGGTGGAGGACAGTTCAATTTTGGCTTTTTCGGCGGCTTCTCGCAGCCGCTGCATGGCCATTTTGTCGGTGGATAGGTCGAGGCCTTCGGCGTCTCGGAAGTTCTCGACGAGCCAGGAGACAATTTCACTGTCGAAGTCATCGCCGCCGAGGTGGTTATTGCCGGCGGTGGCTTTGACTTCAAAAATGCCGTCGCCGAGTTGCAGGATTGAGACATCGAAGGTACCGCCACCGAGGTCGAAGACTAGGATCGTCAGTTCCTCGTCATGGCGATCGAGTCCGTAGGCTAAGGCGGCGGCGGTTGGCTCGTTAATAATGCGTAATACTTCGAGGCCGGCGATGGTTCCGGCATCTTTGGTGGCTTGCCGTTGTCCGTCGGTGAAGTAGGCGGGGACGGTAATGACGGCTTGGTAGATGGGTTCTCCGAGATAGGACTCGGCATCTTGTTTGAGTTTTTGCAGAATGGTGGCCGAGATTTCTTGGGGGGTGTGGTTGCGAGCGCGAATTTTGACATCGACGGTGTTATCTCGCCCAGGGATGCAGTTATAGGGAACTCGCGAGCGTTCCATTTCTGTGTCTTCCCAACGCCGGCCAATGAAGCGTTTAATACTGTAAATCGTATTTTCGGCATTGGTAACTGCCTGGCGTTTTGCCAGTTGGCCAATGAGGCGATCGCCTGATTTTGTGAACCCAACCATGCTCGGGGTTGTGCGTCCGCCTTCCGAATTCGGAATGACGACGGGCTTACCGCCTTCTAAGACAGCAACACAACTGTTTGTGGTCCCGAGGTCAATACCAATAACTTTTCCCATAACCCATATTCGGGATGTGACGTGAACACCCTAGCGCCTTCCAAAACGGTCAACGCCAGGGGTAGACTGCTGTTGCGATGCGCTCCGTTAGGAGTCTGAGGTCTCGGTGTCCGATTCCCCTGAGCTTACCACGGGTTCCGGGGCCGTTGCCACCTTGACCATGGCATGACGCAAGACCCGTTCTCCGATGGTGTAGCCGCGCATCAGTTCTTCGGTGACGGTTCCATCGGGATAGGCATCGGTGGCCTCGCGCATGACGGCATCATGAAGATTGGGGTCAAATTCTTCCCCTTCAGGCCGCATGGGGGCGACACCAAGGCGTTTCAAGCAGTCCACCATCTGCTTATAAACGCTTTGGTAACTTTTATGGATATTGGTTTCGCCTTCGGTTTGCGGTTTGATCTGTGTCCGCGCCCGTTCAAAGTTATCGACCACCGGTAGAAGTTCTTTGAGGGTGTTACATTTAGCTTGTTCTTCGAGTTCTGCTTTTTCTTTCTGGGTTCGTTTGCGGAAGTTATCAAAGTCGGCGGCTAGGCGAGCATATTGTAGGTTGAGATCTTCGAGTTGAGATTGGGCGGCTTCGGCGGTGGCCTTCAACATTGCCATAGCGGCTTCGGGGGATTCTGTCGCCTGGGCGGCGGCGGCGGCGGCTTCGGCTTCAATCACTGTGGGATCGACGTCCTTCTCCTGAGCAGATTCGGCATGATCCCCCCCCGAGTCTTCGGCCGAGTCTTCTAACTCCTCTATAGGAGCTTCTTCGACGGTCACTGCTTCAGGAACGGTATCAGCAGTGCTATCCACAGGGGGTTGTTCGGTTTCTACGTTGGGTTGGTTGGTCTCCTGTTGGAACTGCTTGTCTTCGTCCATGTCTGGCTTTCCCCTTACAAGTTTCTGGTACAGGCGCTCCGGGTCAAGGGCGCTCGCAAATCACACGATACACCACAATGCTGGGGTCTTAGCGGTCTAATTTTAGGAAATTAGGCTCTCCCCCTCAAGGCACTTAGCCCCTCGAAGCACTTAGATTGAGATTGAACGTCTATATTAGAATCCTAGGCCATTTTAACGTTCTGTGTTGTCGATGGAGCCAGGTTGCTTGAGGGGAGGCGATCGCCAACTTGGGTGTCGGGCTGTTGAGGGCAGTTGCTTGGCCACGGCCAGCCATTGGGTGAGCTACACTGATCGAAGTAGTTGCCTTCGTGTCCTGTTGCCTTCGCCACTGTCTCGACGATGCAACTGTCGATTTTCCTCACCTGCTCGTGTAATACGCCATGACTAACTTTTCTTCTAGTGCCCCCAAAGCTCGGCGTGCCTTGGTGGTTCAGACGAACTTCTCACCTTTCGGAAATAAACTGATTCAAGCGGGTCACGTCAGCCCGGATCAGATGAGTCAGGCGCAAGAAGACAGCCGCCTGTCAGGTCGTACGTTAATCGAGGCGATCGAAAGCATTACCGGAAAACAGCTACCCCCTAAGTTAATCCGCCAGTACAAGAAGCAACAACTGTTTGAGTTGAAAATTCTCTACGGGGTTGAGGCCTTTGATCCCGAGGTCACTGAGTTACCGCCAGGACAGATCAATAAACTCTTGGAATTTGTCTCGGTTGATAGTTGTCGTCGCTATCGCTTTGTGCCACTACAGATCCAGGAGGGGTCTGTGATTGTGGCTATGGTTGACCCGGATAACTTGGAGGCTCAAGACGACCTCAAGCGAATGCTACGGTCGAAAAACTATAGTTTACAACGGCAAGCTATCACGCCTGATGACTATCAATCGCTGATCTCATTGTATTTGGATGAGCAGGTTAAGAAAGAAGCTGAAAGTCGAAAACGGGAACAGGCGGAGAAGAATGCCATCAGCGTTGAAGATTTTGCTCAACTGGCGGGGGAGGATGATGACCTCGAAGAAGCCCCCCCAGAAGCGGCAGATTTGGAGGAAGAGGCTGATGCTGAGGATAAAAGTGTCATTGCCTTGGTGAATAAGATTTTGCGGAAGGCTCTGACGGATGATGTCTCGGATATTCATGTTGAGCCACAAGAGGAGTTCCTGCGGATTCGGATGCGCAAGGATGGGGTGCTACATGAGCCGTTTCCGCGCCTGCCGAAACTGATTATCCCGGCGCTTACGTCTCGGTTCAAGATTATTTCGGATATGGACATCGCTGAGCGCCGTCAAGCTCAGGATGGTCGGATTAGGCGGATGTTCCAGGGACGGGCGGTGGATTTCCGCGTTAATGCGCTGCCGACTCGTTATGGGGAGAAGATTGTCCTGCGGATTCTGGATAACTCTTCGACTCAGTTGGGGTTGGATAAACTTATTTCTGATCCCGAAACCTTGGAAAAAGTGCGGGAGGTAGCCAGTCGTCCTTTTGGTTTGATTTTGGTGACGGGGCCGACGGGGTCTGGTAAATCTACGACTCTGTATTCGATTTTGGCTGAGCGCAATGACCCAGGGGTCAATATTAGTACGGCGGAAGATCCGATTGAGTATGCTCTCGATGGGATTAGTCAATGTCAGGTGATTCGGGAGAAAAATCTAACGTTCGCTAATATTCTGCGGGCGTTTCTGCGGCAAGACCCGGATATTATTCTGGTGGGTGAGACTCGAGATAAGGAAACGGCAAAAACGGCGATTGAGGCGGCGTTGACGGGTCACTTGGTCTTGACGACGTTACACACGAATGATGCGGCTGGGGCGATCGCTCGTCTGGATGAGATGGGGGTTGAACCGTTTATGATTTCTGGGTCTTTGTTGGGGGTGTTGGCTCAACGTCTGATGCGGCGGGTTTGTGGGGAATGTCGGATTCCGTACACTCCTGAGCGCGAGGAGTTGGCCCGCTATGGGATGACGGCTTCGACGGATGTGGAGGCGACGTTTTATAAGGCTAATACGATTCCGCCGGCTGAGCGCCAAGAGTTACAGGAGCGCGGTGAGCTTTGTCCAAAATGCAGTGGTGTTGGGTATAAAGGACGTGTCGGGGTTTATGAATTTCTGCAAACGACGGAAGAACTGGCGCTGTTGATCAACGAAAATGCACCTACGGAACGGATTAAGGAGAAGGCCGTAGAACAGGGGATGACGACTCTTCTGGCCTACAGTCTTGATCTGGTGAAGCAGGGGCATACTACCTTTGAGGAGGTTGATCGTGTCACTTTCACCGATTCAGGCTTGGAAGCGGAACTCAAGGCGAAACGCAAGAGTTCTCTCACCTGTAGCAACTGTGGGGCGGGGTTAGATCCTGAATGGATGGATTGTCCCTATTGTATGACCCCCCGTTTCCAGGACTAAACTTGCAACTGTACGCCGTTAAAGGAGCGAATGAACTGTTATGGAATACATGATTGAAGATGTGATGGAGTCCTTGATTGAACAAGGTGGCTCTGATATGCACATCCAGGCGGGTGCGCCGATCTTTTTTCGCATTAGTGGTAAGCTGACGCCTCAGCCTCAGTTTGGGGAGTCGTTAGCCCCGGATCAGTGCCAACGGCTGATTTTCAGTATGCTCAATAATAATCAACGTAAGGATCTTGAGCAGAACTGGGAGTTGGATTGCGCTTATGGGGTGAAGGGTTTGTCTCGCTTTCGGGTGAATGTGTATCGGGAACGGGGTTGTTTTGCTGCTTGTTTGCGAGCGTTGGCGTCGGAGATTCCTAATTTTGAGAAGCTCGGGGTTCCTGAAATTCTCCGGGAACTGTCGATGCGTCCTCGGGGGATGGTGTTGGTGACTGGACAAACGGGGTCGGGGAAAACGACGACGCTGGCGGCGATTATTGATTTGATCAATCGGACGCGATCGGAGCATATTCTGACGGTGGAAGACCCGATTGAGTATGTGTTTCCCAACATCAAAAGTCTGTTCCATCAACGCCAAAAGGGGGAAGATACGAAGAGTTTTGCTAATGCTCTGAAAGCGGCGTTGCGGGAAGATCCAGATATTATTCTGGTGGGGGAAATGCGGGACTTGGAAACAATTTCATTGGCGATTTCTGCGGCAGAAACGGGTCACTTGGTCTTTGGAACGTTGCACACCAACTCAGCGGCTTCTACGGTTGACCGGATGCTGGATGTTTTCCCGCCGATTCAACAGCCGCAAATTCGCGCTCAGTTGGGAACGGCGTTGGTTGGGGTCTGTTCTCAAAACTTGCTCAAAAAGGTTGGGGGTGGCCGTTGTGCTGCTCATGAAATTATGGTCAATAGTCCAGCTATTTCCAACCTAATTCGGGAGGGGAAAACGAGCCAAATCTATTCGTCTATCCAGATGGGGAGCAGGATGGGAATGCAAACTATGGAAATGGCTTTAGCCCGCCTGGTGAATGAGGGAAAAGTGACCTATGAAGATGCGATCAGTAAAACGTCTAAAATCGATGAACTCGATCGCTTGATTGATCCTCGTGTCAAAGCCGGGGGTGCACCCACCCAGGGCAAAGTGAAAGCTAAGGCTCGTTAGGGGATGATGGGCTAAGGAGTATATCGATGGGGTTGGGTTTGGATTGCTTGAGTCCCAAGATATGCTCCTTCACCACTCATCAAGTTCTATTTAGGGTGGTTTTACAGCAGTGCCAGTATTGAAATTAAGACATTGGAATTAAAACAATGACAAATGTAGCTAAGGCTGAGTCAAAAGGGTTTGATCTCAGTAATTTAGAAGAAACAATTTCGGCGGCGATCGCCAGTGTAACTGTTAAGGATAAAGCGGTCTTTTCTCGACAGTTTGCCGCGATGTTTAATGCTGGGGTGGGGATGTTGCGCTGTTTGTCGGTACTAACGGAACAGTGCGCCAATATCAAGTTGAAACGAGCCTTACGGGCGATTAGTCTTGAGGTGGAAGAGGGGGGGTCTCTTGCTGAGGCGATGCGGAAGCACCCAGGCTGTTTTGATAAACTCTATGTCAGTATGGTCGCTGCTGGAGAGGTGGGTGGGGTTCTCGATGAGGTTCTCAATCGTTTGGCGATGCTTCTGGAAAAAAGCGCCAAAATTGAGAATGAGTTGAAGTCGGCTATGTCTTACCCGAAAACCGTAGGCGGTATTGCGATCATCATCTTCCTCGGGATGACGATTTTTCTGCTGCCCACGTTTACGGGTATTTTTGACCAGTTGGATGCGGAACTGCCGATGTTCACTCAGGTCATGATGAACATTAGTTTCTTTTTGCGGGGGCCATTCCTCCCGGCGGAGGATCCAGAAGCTGAGAGTTGGCTCGAACTTCGTAACTACACTATTGTTATTTTTGTGGCTATCTTGATCGGGATTGTCTTTGCGATTAAAGCCTACTACAAAACTCCGGTTGGACGCTTTCAAATTGATGGTTTGATTCTCAAGGCGCCGATGTTTGGGGAGATTGTTGAGAAGTCGGCTGTGGCGAGTTTCTGTAATGTGTTCGGGACTCTCACTCGCTCTGGGGTGCCGATTTTGAATGCGATGGAGATTGTCCGGGATACGGCGGGGAATGAGGTGATTGCTGAGGCGATTGACTACGCCAAGACCCAAATTTCGGAGGGGGGAAGTATTAGTGAGGCGTTCCGAGAACGGGGGGTGATGCCGGCGTTGGCGGTTCAGATGATGTCGATTGGGGAGGAAACGGGGGAACTTGATAAGATGCTGATGAAGGTGGGTGAGTTTTATGAGGATGAGGTGGAACAGGCGATTAAGGGTCTGACCTCGATGATGGAACCGCTGATGATTGTGGTCATTGGGGGCATGGTTGGCTCGATTCTGTTGTCGATGTATCTGCCGATGTTCGCGGTGATGGAAAATATTGGTTAGGTGACTGGAAAAATTGCTGCGTGAGCTAATGAGTCAGCCCCCGGTGTCTTGAGGACACTGGGGGCTTTTTTGGGGATAGGAGGTGGGTGAGGGTCTTCGGTCAAATCTAGGCTTGGACGGGGTTTTATGGTGATTTAAACTGCTCGGTTAACTCCTCTCGCGACAGTTGCAGCAGTCGGGGCATGATTTCGCTGGAGGGACGCTGGATGAGGATGTCTAGGAGTTGGCTGAGTTCGTTGTCTAGGGGGCCGAATCGGGTTTCGAGGAGGCTGGCGATCGCCTCTCGTCGTTCTTGTTCTCGACCCTGTTCAAGTCCCTGTTGTCGACCTGAGAGTTGGGCGGCTTCGAGTTGTTGGTCAAATAGAGGAGATAAACGCATAATTAACTCTCTATCCTCTGGATTAGGGCTGTTGTTGGTTTCTAGGTCGGCTTTGAGGCGATTGAGCAGCATTAGGGCGTTGCGACGAAAGGGATTGTCTGGGGAGAGTTGTCCGAGTTCGTCAATGGCCTGTTGCTGGACTCGACCTCGCCCTAAGACCCTCAGCCATAGGGTATCGAGGTGGCGAGGGAGTTGGTGGATGACGATAATGGCTGTTCGCCACCGGGGTGCTAAGTGATAGATGCCGTCGCCCCAAGTTTCTCTCTCTAGGGTAGCACCAAAGCCGTCTAAGAGGTTGTCTGAGGCGGTTGGCGTGAGAATCCAGAGATGGGGTTGGCGGGAGTCGGGGAGTTGGGTTTGTTGACGTCGGGCTTCTCGTTCGAGTTCGGCGGCGATGACGAGGAGTTTGAGGACGCAATCACGGATTTCGCTGGCGGTGACGGGGTTGCGGTAGGGTTCGAAGATGGCGGGATGGTTCAGGGTACGAGCCAAGAGTCCTAAGGTGTCTGGGGACAGCCGAGGTTCGGGGTTGGGGGAAAACCAGAGGTCGATTTGCCGGACTTCCCCGGCGACTCGTCGCGGTGATTGGATGGTCCCATAGGGGGTCAGGAGTTCTTCGAGATAATCTTTGGCAAATTGGTCGTGGATGAAACGGGTCACGGCAAGTTGAGTTAGGCGCGGTGGCTAGAGTCTAGTTTATCGCTGTTGGGGACGGTTGAGCTGTATTTCTGTACGTTAATCTATAATGTACAACTTGAAAAAAATTGCGCAGCTTAGATGTTTGGCTTTGCGCCGCCCGCACCGGGGCGGCGAAGCCTTTGCCGACCTAGGTAAAAAATTTGGTGCGTTTTACTTAGATGGAATGACTTGGTTTTATATTTTCATTATAGGATAACGGTTGACGGGTGTCAAGAGTTTTGGCGAGGAGATTTGGGGGGGGAAGTCGGGGCGGGGTCTGCGGTAGAGTGGAGGGGTGGGGGTGGCTTGGCAGGGTGGGATTTTGGGCTGGGTTGGCGATGGACTCCTCTGATGGTGATGGCTTGATGGGTTGTTTCGGGTTAATTGGGTTGAAATGTTGAGACGACTTTGGCGTTGGTTGACATCTCTGGTGGGGCGCTGGTGGGGAGGGCGACGGCGGCCGGAATCGCCACCGCCGCCGGAGATAAATCCTTTCAGTGATGCTAAATATGAACGATTTTTTCTGGGATTGCTCGATGGGGTGGCTCAGGGATGGGATTCGGGGCGGGTGTTGGAGTATTTGGGGGAGCGAGTGGATGACCGCTTTTTTCACCGTTGGTTGATGCGGTTTGGCCGTGACCGGGTTTTGCCGTCTCCGCGCCCTCAGCGGGAACTGGCGTCGCGGATGGTGCGGTTGGGGGAACTTGGCTGTGGGCGGGTTGGTGAGTTGGCGGGCCAGTATGGAGGGCAGAAGTTGGCTCAACCGCTGTCTCCGTTGACGGCGGCGCAGTTTAAGTCGTTGTTTCCTGAGTTGTTGCAGCAGCGACATGGGGGATTGGAGGCGGTGCGGGAGTGGTTGCAGGGCTGGGAGGCTCAGGCCCGGGAGGAGGATTGGTTGGATTGGTTGGAGAGGGCGGGGGAGGATTGGTTGGTGAATCCCCCAGAGGCGCGGTTTGTTGGGGCGATGCTGGAGTTTGCTGAGTTGGGAGAGTTCCCTCTGGCGCAAGGGGTGGGGGATTGGGGACGACGATTGCAGGAGCGTTTGAGGGGGAGTTCGCTTCCTCTGTCGCCGTCGGGGATTGGGGAAGAGATATCTCTAGGGAGACCTCCTGGGGGGAGTCAGGGGGATTTGGGATTTGAGAATGCAGATGCCTGGGTTAACCGGGGTAATGCGCTGTATAACTTAGGTCGCTCTGAGGAGGCGCTTGCCAGTTATGACCGCGCTCTTGAACTCAATCCTAAGTTTGCAATTACCTGGGTCAACCGGGGCAGTGCGCTGGGTAACTTAGGTCGCTATGAGGAGGCGCTTGCCAGTTATGACCGCGCCCTTGAACTCAATCCTAAGGATGCAAATGCCTGGGATAACCGGGGTATTGCGCTGGGTAACTTAGGTCGCTCTGAGGAGGCGCTTGCCAGTTATGACCGCGCCGTTGAACTCAATCCTAAGGATGCAAATGCCTGGACTAACCGGGGTGTTGCGCTGTATAACTTAGGTCGCTCTGAGGAGGCGCTTGCCAGTTATGACCGCGCTCTTGAACTCAATCCTAAGTATGCAGAAGTCTGGGTCAACCGAGGGGTTGCTGCCGGAAAGTCGCGAGGATGCTTCTATTCCGTTCGCCTCACCCTCCCCCCTCACCTGCAAAACCCCGCCCTCGACCAACGGGGCTATGAGGGAGAGTTAGCCAGCTATGAGGAAGGGTTGAAATATTGTCCCCCGGACCGAGACCCAGAAGGGGCGGGATGGTTGAATTACTATATTGGTCTCACCCATTATTTCCGAGGTCGCCGGGACGCGAACCCTTATCCCTTCTGGCGCAAAGCCGCCAACGGCTACAACGCCGCCCTCAACACCCTCAGCGAAACCCACTCCCCCGAACGGCGACTCGAAGTCCTGCGAGACTTGGGCCGCGTTCTCTTTGAACTGGGTCAAACCGAGGAAGCCGCAGAAGTCCGTCGCCAGGGGGCTGACCTGTTGCGCCGCTTGCTTCAACAAACCTCCAGTCCGGGGAAACAACGACAACTGTCCCTGGAGTTTATCAGCTTGCAACAGTTGACCGTTGACCTAGAATGCCAAGCGGGACATTCTCAGGCGGCCTTGATGCTGGCGGAACGGGGCAAAAATAGCTGTTTGCGCTGGTTGCTGTCAGGGGGGACTGAGGAGATTCCCAGTCCTGACTTCCCCAGTTTGCAACGATATCTTTGCCCAGAGAAGACAGCAGCGGTGTATTGGCATATCAGTCCCGCCGCCTTGACTCTGTTTCTGCTCAAACCCAACCAAGACCCCATCCCCATTCTGGCTGCCGAGGAGCGTGACGCAGGGTTGCCGAGACTGCGACAATTACTGGAGTGGGAAGAGTGGGTGGAGACCTGGAAACAGGACTATCAAGACTATCGCAGCGGCAAATCGAAGTCCGGTTCTGCCAACGCGGACCATCCCTGGCGGCGGAATATGGACTCTCGCCTGCAACGGTTGGGGGAGATTTTGCGGATTGAGGCGCTGCTGGGGGAGTTGGCGGATGAGGAGATTGACCATCTGATTTTACTGCCCCACCGGGATTTGCATCTGTTCCCCCTAGAAGCCTTATTCCCCTCCCATTACAGTCTCAGCCGACTTCCCAGCGCCCAGGTGGGGATGACTCTGGCGCAACAGCCACTTCCCCCCATCACCTCCGAGACGCCGCTGCTACTGGTGGGATATCCTGAGAGTCAGGACCTACCGCGTCTGGAATTTGCCCAGTTGGAGACGGAAAGCCTCGGTCTGCGGTTTCAGCGGGTGCAGTCTCGCTGTGGTGAGCAAGTGCGTCAAGACTCTCTGAGCAAGGAACTGAGACAGGGGGACTATCGGCTGATGCACTTTACGGGACATGGGGGCTATGATTTCCATGCGCCGGAACGGTCTTGGTTAGCGTTGTCGGGGAGGGAGTTTTTGCGAGTTGAGGAGTTGCTGGACCTGCCCCTGTCGGGCTATCGTTTAGTCAGTTTGGCGGCTTGTGAGACGGCGATGGCTGGCCAAACATCGATTACCACGGACTATGTGGGTCTCAGTAGTGGCTGGCTGGTGGCGGGGGTGTCGTTGCTGTTGAGTACCCTCTGGACGGTGGAATCGGCGGCGAGTATGCTGTTGACGCTGAGGTTCTATGACCAGGTTCTGGCGGGAGTCCCGGAACCCCAGGCCCTGGCTGAGGCGAAAGGCTGGCTGTCGACTTGTGATGTAGGGGGGTTACGGGAGTTCTATGAGGCGGAACTGAGGCGGTATGAGGCGGATGATGTCCGGGTTCGTCCTTTTCTGTTGGACCAATTGGATTTTCTGGAAGGACAAGACCCCAGCGCGCAACTCTATCGTCATCCTTATTATTGGGCCGCGTTTACCTTAACTGGAGATATAACATGATGGAACCTTTCACTCGTTTGACCCTCAAGGCGTTTCTGGCGGCGGTTTGTTCTCTGAAGGAGTCTCTCCCGGAGTCGGTTCAGGAGAAGATTCGGACTGTGGGGGAGACGGAGGAGTATGATCGGTTGGATGCTATTGCCCGCAACTGTCCGCAGTTGAAACCCAGCTATGTTGAAGCCCGCCAAGCCTTAAATCGCCCCAGTCAGGAACGCAACAAGGGGGGGGATTTTCTCCCGGATGAAACCCCTGACCCTTTTAATACGGAAACGGACAATCTGGCTCGGGATATTGAGGAGTTGAAGGATATGCAGGAGTTATTGGATAGGATTGAGGCGGAACTGCGGGGACGGGATGGGGATGAGTCGGAGGTTCCTGAGACGATTAAGCGGGTTCTGGGGGCGGAGGACTGTTTTGCGATCGCCCGTCAACTTTTTCCCTATCGTCCTCTAGCTTAGCTGTGATTGTTGCCCCCGTCTAGCCCCCCGTTGGATTGATAGGATATGGATGAACAGGATTGTCTGCGATTTCTCACCCTTGACTGCTTTCTCTACGATTTACTCGCGGAGTCGGCGGCTGAGTCCGCCCCAGAGTCAGGGAAAACCGCCCCCTCTCAGGAGTTCCCCCCGGATGGAAAGCTGCCATCTCCACTAGATGGTTATATTAGATGGCAGAAGAATAAAGATAGTCAAATGGTTCAAATTGACTGTTCTGGGGAGAAGTCGGAGGTCAAATCGTTTCAGGAACTGGGAAACATCCAAAAAACGGTTTTTAACTATTGTGAGAAACCGGGAAATCGCTCTCCTGGAACGTTGGGCGCGAGTTGGTTGGTTTGGGGACAGTTGATGTTAGCAAATCAATCGCCGCTGAGGTTAGCTCAAGATATTTGCACTCAACTTAATTTTAAGGGAAGTTGCCCCAATTGGCAAGTGGATTTGATGGCTGAGGGTCGTCTTTTCGGGGCGACGCTGTATGAACTCTGGTGTCCCCCTCAAGGGGAAGGGGAGGGAAACGGCTATCATCTATTAGTTTGTTTGTTTGATTGTCACTGGCAGAAAAGTGAGATACAAACGCGAGTGGGATCTCTTTTGAAGCATTGCCAGTTGTTGTTTTTATACCGCCATAAAGTGGTCTGGGCGTTTCAGCAAAGTCGGCGCTTGCGGGAGTCGTTACGACAGCCATCTCGTCTGGTTCCCCAGGTGACGAATCAGAGTTTAGCCCGCTTGGGAGAGTCGGCGGTGAATTTGACGGAGTTACAAGACTATTTGCGCCGAAGTTTGAATGTTTTGGCGGTGTATGCGACGCAGCTTAATTATTTGCAGGAACAACGCTATACACTAGAAACTAATTTAGAGAATTATGATAAACGGGTTCTGATTTTGTCTGGATTGGCGGCTGAATTGAGTTCAGAATTATCTGGGCAAGATGTGGGAGAATGGCAGGGTCAAGAGGGGTCTTTGTTGTTTGAGAAATTTAGTCAGTTTGCTCGGGAAAAGTATTTAAAGCAAATTGAGCGAGATTATAATAGTTTAAGTCCGGGATTATTGTTAGTTGAAAACTCGATTAAGGCGGTTGAAAGTCTGAATCAGATTGAACAAACTCGCAGCGATCGCCGTCTGAATACTACTCTCACCATCGCCAGTGTGGGAGTGGCCACCAGTGCGGTGGTGGCGACGGTGGCGGTAGCAGATCCGCCCCAGAATCGCGATCGCCTGGAGTTTCAGGTGACAACAACTATCGGGAGTTTGCTGTTAGGAGTATTGATGAGTGTCCTGGCTTGGAAATTCGGTTTTCAAAAGGGTTCAAAGGGTCAATCCAAGGACTGAGAATAGATGGGGGCGTAGGGGCGGAAAATGTTTCACCCCTATAATTTTATATTGGGCTGATGGGAACGGGGTTAGAGGTGACTGATTTCGACTCGCTCATGACGGTTCTGGCTGAACCGCGATTGTCCTCGAACGCAGCACTTGAGTCTCCCTGGATGGCTAAAGCGTGCTAACGGCGGCGGTGCAGGGTTAAACTCTCTATATCAAAACCCAATTGGGTTTTCCCACCTGGATGCTTATGTTATTGTTGAAGGGGTGTTAATGATTGATAGCCATCCTATCGCTATGACTGGCGATCGCGTCCTAAGCAATAGCCTCCCTCTCGGTTTTTCTGGGTTTGTGATGATAAATGTAGTTTGGATTACATAAAAACCAGGTGGCGATCGCCGACATCCGTAGTTTTACGAGTTTCACGTTATCTAAACCCTAAAAATCACTGTATAGTCAGGATAGGCTTGCTCTGCCTAGTCAAATACATGACCAATATTATGTCGAAACTGCGTAATTCTCTGACTAATATCTGGATACTGCGCCTACTTTGCTGGCTTCCAGCAGTTTTCCTGACAATGTTAGTCCTAGTTTCCTATAAAATTCGAGCTAAAACTATTACAGATACAGCTTACATGGAACGGCACGATCGCGCCGTAGAAATTGCAGCCACCCTCGACAAACATATCGTTACCACTCAACAAATTTCCGAAATTGCTGCTACCTTTCTGTCACCTCTGCGCGGCGATCGTCAGCAAGTTGAACAAACCCTAAGCCAGCTCATCAATTCAACCTCCCCCGATCTCGTTTATGGAATCGGAGTCTGGTTTGAACCCTACCGCTTTTCCCCCGAGCAACGCTATTTTGGCCCCTATATTTACCGTCAAGGAACAGAGAGGGAGCAACTCATAATCACGGATGAATGGGAAACCTCAGACTACGATTTTCATAGCCAACCCTGGTATGCACAAGGAAAACAAGCTGGGGGAGAACCCATCTTCACTGAACCCTATTTTGATACGAATTTAATTTATATTTCGCTGATTCGAGCGTTTTTTGACTCAGGAACTCAAGAATTTTTAGGGCTTGTTTCTGTGGATACTACGCTCCCGTTTTTAGGTAGTTTTATTGAATCTTATAACCAAGAATCCCGAGAAATTGTCTATTTAACGACTCGACAAGACCGGGTATTTATTCATCCCAAATCTAACAAAATACTTAATTATTTCAAAGAACAAAATACTGAAAAAGAGACGATTTTAGACGTATCCAAGTCAGAGTTATCTCAATTTAATCAAGAATTTTATCCAGATTTTATTGAAGTTGTTGATTTTACAGTCGATAACTTAGATTGGACTATCCATATCCTCGTCGATGAATCCTATCTCTTACAAGATTTACATCAATTACAACAGAACGTTATTCTCCAAATACTGATTATTTGGTCTATGACTTTAATTGGCTCTTTGATTTGGAATCGTCTCATCGTCAACCGCTACCGACTACATCAACTACGAGACTATTCACAAACCTTAGAGCAGCAAGTCGCAGAACGAACTCAAGAACTAGCGAAAGCCAGGGAACTAGCGGAGTCAGCTAACCGAGCCAAGAGCGAATTTCTTGCGAATATGAGTCATGAATTGCGAACCCCTCTCAACGGCATTCTCGGCTATGCGCAAATCCTGAAACGGAATCCTCATAGCGAGGAACAACGTCAAGGAATCACAATCATTCACCAATGTGGCTCTCATTTACTGACCCTAATCAATGATATTCTCGATTTATCAAAAATCGAAGCTCAAAAAATGGAAGTTCATCCGTCGGAGTTCCACTTTCCGGCATTTTTAACTGGTGTATCAGAAATTTGTCAAATCAAAGCAGTAGCGAAAGACTTAGACTGGAATTATCAGGTTATTACCCCAATTCCCGAGGCGGTTTGTGCCGATGAAAAACGCTTGCGGCAGGTTCTAATTAACCTTTTGGGCAATGCTGTGAAATATACGAAGGTTGGTCAAGTTACCTTTGAGGTCGCTGTGATTGAGCATTTAGAGAAAAAGGTGAAAGTTCGTTTTAAAATTCAGGATACTGGGGTGGGGATGAGTCAAGAGCAGCTTGCTCACATCTTTAAGCCGTTTGAACAAGTTGGCAAGGCCTCTCAAATGGCAGAAGGAACTGGCTTGGGGTTAGCGATTTCTCAGAAGATTGTGCGGTTGATGGGGAGTGAGATTCAGGTTCAGAGTCAGGTGAATCAGGGGAGTACCTTTTTCTTTGATCTCGTCTTAGGGTTGGCTGAGGACTGGTCGCTGCAATCCCTGGCACGATATGGTCATATTTTGGGCTATGCTGGCCGGGAACGAACGATTTTAGTGGTGGATGATAAGCCGGAAAATTGCGGGGTGATCCAAAGTTTATTGGAACCGTTGGGGTTTCGGGTGCTGGTGGCGGCCGATGGGAGTGAGGGATATGATCGCGCCTTGGAGACTCAACCCGACTTGATTTTAACGGATTTAGTGATGCCGGGAGACGATGGGTTTTCTTTGATTGAGCGGTTACGCCAAACTCCTCAGTTTCAGGAAATTCCCATTGTCGTCTCCTCGGCGAGTGTGTTTGACGAGGATCGCGATCGCAGTTTGCAGTTGGGCGGGACGGCGTTTTTGCCCAAACCGGTTCAGGCTGAGGAACTCTTAGATCTGTTACAACAGCTTTTAGAACTCGATTGGCATTATGCGGCGACTCCTCCCTCTCCAGGGCCGATTCCCTCTCCATCAAGGGGGGAAACGCCCGAGGCGATGATAGACCAGCTTCAGCTTCCCAATGCTGAGGTGTTGGAGCAACTGTTAGACTGGTCGAAACGGGGGAGTCTCAATCGGATTCGTCGTTGGTCTAAAGAGGCAAGCCGCGAACAAGGGGAGTGTCAGGAGTTTGCCGAGATTTTAGGCGATCGCGCCCGACGGTTTCAAGACCGGGCAATTTTATCGCTGTTGCAGGCTGCTCTTGAATCGACTAAAGTTCAGAGTCTATCAGATTAACAGGAGAGATGGGCGAGTAGAGTCTCTCGCATGGTCTTGACGGGAACCGGTTTAGAGGTCACTGATTGCGTCCAGAGGGCTAAGGCCGCTGCACCCTGTTGGACGAGCATTTCAGTGCCGTCAAGGGTCTGTAAACCCTGATTTTGTGCCAATTGTAAGAGTTTGGTGGGGCGGGGGGTATAGATGAGATCATAGACGAGACTGGTTTGAGGAAGACTCGCCAGTTGTTCAGCGGAAACGGGAGTGCGATCGCCCTGTGGTCCCATCCCGACTGGGGTAGTATTAACCAGCAGATGGGTTTGAGGCAGTAATTCTGGTAAACTCTGCCAAAGATGGGGAGTTAGCTGGACTCCAAGACTCGAAGCCTGCCAACTCTCGGCAAAGTGAGTCAGTTTTTGCTGATCCCGTCCGACAACATGAATCGTCCCACAGCCGAGTTGCGTTAACCCCGCCACCACCGCTCGGGCCGCGCCCCCATTCCCTAAGATAACAGCGGTGCGATCGCCCCAAGACGGGTCTGCTAACGGGGCAATAAACCCCGCCACATCGGTATTGGTTCCCCACCAGCCCCCATCGCGATAGAGGACCGTATTCACCGCACCCACCGCCTTAGCCACCTCCGTTTGTTGCGCGAGATAGGGGACGATCGCCTGTTTATGGGGAATGGTCACATTAAAGCCAACCACCCCAACCGCTTCAAAGCCCAATAGCGCCGCCTCAATGTCCCGTGAAGCCACGGAAAAAGGTAAATAGATAAAATCTAACCCCATCTCCGTTAAAGCGGCGTTCTGCATGGCTGGAGAGAGGGAATGCTCGACGGGATTGCCGATAATCCCGAGGAGTTTGGTGTGACCGGTTACCATAGCAATAGCTCAACGTTCTGCCTTAAGATTGTGCCGTATCATCGCAACGGACACCAGCGAAACCTGAATGGCCCAAGAAATTGAACGTAAGTTTTTAGTGAAGGATGACTCTTGGCGATCGCCGAATCCGGGAGTTCTCTACCGCCAAGGCTATCTCACTCGCCAACCGGATTTAGCGATTCGGGTTCGTCTTGGGGGCGATCGGGCCTGGCTTACCCTAAAAGGGGCAACCGTGGGAGTCTCCCGCCTAGAGTATGAGTATGCGATTCCCCCTGGGGAGGCCCAGGAGATGTTGGACAACCTCTGCGAACCACCCATCATTGAGAAACGGCGTTATCAACTCACCTATGAGGGACTTACCTGGGAGATTGATGAGTTTTTTGGCGAGAATCAGGGGTTAATTGTGGCGGAAGTGGAACTTGAGGCGGAGGAACAGGCGTTTACCCCTCCCCCGTGGTTGGGGGTGGAAGTGTCCGATGATCCTCGATATTACAATGCTAATTTGGTGAGGTTCCCCTATTCTCAATGGGAGGAGTCTGCGGGTTGATCGAGAGGGGAGTTTTGAGGGGAGTTTTGGGAAGATGTCTGGGCCTGGCGATAGCGGCGATAATTGCGACGGCGGAAGCGGCCAATGGACATATTTAACTGGGCACCGACTAAAATGGCTAAAGCACTCAATTTGAGCCAGAGTAACAGAACGATCGCCGCCCCGACGGCCCCATAGTAGAGGTTATAGCTGCCAAAAGAGGAGACATAGAGGCGAAAGAGACTAGAGACGGCGGCCCAGAGGACTGTTGCGGCGATCGCTCCTGGAATGACTGGGGTTCCCCGCTTCCAACGGCTGGTTCCATAGCGGTAGATAAAGGCGAAGGCGATGGCCACGAGCGTTAAGGCGAGGGGAAAGGTGAGTTGATACCACGCCGACATCAATTCCGATTCATATTCCCCAACCCGGCCGACGATAAATTTAACAATAAAGTCGCTGATGATAATTAGAATCGAGGCCACGGCTAACATTAACATCGAGCCGAGGGTGAGGGCAATAGAAATGAGTTTAGCCTTCCAAAAGGGGCGCGTTTTGCTCTTGGGAACTCGATAGATGCGATCGAGGGCGTTCATAATTGAACTCAGGGCCGCCGAAGCAATCCATAAGGCGGCGGCAAAACTCAGGGAGAACAGTCCATCGCCTTTGGGGAGTTCGAGTTGGCCGATGAAGCCATTGAGAATGTTCTGAACTTCCTCGGGAGGAAGCGTTTTCAGATTTTCAGTAATTAAATCTAGAACCGCGCGTTCCGGGAGGACTTGGCCTAAGATAGCTAGGGCGGCCATAATCGCCGGAAACATGGCCAACATGGCATTAAACGCCACTTCCGAAGAGAGTCCGACGAGCCGCTGGCGACCTACGCCGGTGCAGGTATCGCAAAGGACATTAAACCAATGAGTTTTGAGAAAGCGAAGGGAGCGCCGGAAAAACATAAGATAGGCAAGAGCAAGAACGGGTAAAACAAAATGGGTAGAACCTTACCCGGCTAGGTTTCCACCCCACTCTAGTGTATCTTGGCGGCTGTGCTGTGAGGAGATCGGGATAAGAACTGGATAACTAGAAACGGTAAACTAGGGAAAGTTGCTGGTATTGTATGCCCCTGTCTCGTCTACTGACTCTGATTATTGGGGTCATTGTCGTTTTGGCAATGACCATCTGGTTGATCACGTCGTTAAATTGGCTCTATGGTCAAATCGCGTGGTCTGCCAGCCCGTTTTTAGCCAATCTCTTGTTGTTGCTGCTGATTGTTCTGTTGGCGGTGTTGATTGGCGGCTTGGTGTACTATTTGCGGCTGTTGTGGATGCCGTCTGCGTCAAGAAAAGGCTCGGTTCGGCCGCCGGTGACGCTTCCGCAGAAGAAGAGTGATGCGGCGTCGGTGAATCTCAAGGCGGTGCGATCGCAGGTTGAGCAAATCCAAGATGAGGTGGCGCGCCAGGCTCTCAAGGCGCGATCGCAGGCGATTGAGTCCAATCTCTCTCAGGGTAACTTACAGGTGGTGGTCTTCGGAACCGGCTCGGCGGGGAAATCTTCGGTGGTGAATGCTATTTTAGGTCGGGTGGTGGGGCGAGTCAGTGCGCCGATGGGAACGACAACGGTGGGAGAAACCTATACCCTGAATTTGCCGGGATTGGAACGGGAGATTCTGATTACCGACACCCCAGGAATCCTGGAATCAGGAATTGAGGGCAATGAACGGGGGGAGGTGGCCCGCCAATGGGCTACGGAGGCGGATTTGTTGTTGTTTATTGTCGACAATGACCTGCGTCAGTCGGAATATGAACCGCTGCAAGTCCTCGCGGAGATTGGCAAACGCTCGATTGTGGCCTTTAATAAGTCTGATTTGTATGCTGAGGGCGATCGCGAGGTGATTTTAGCCCGACTGCGGGCGCGATTACGGGGAATTGTGCCTCCGAGTGACATTGTAGCCATTGCCGCCAATCCTCCGGTGGTGCGCCTGGCGACGGGGGAAGCCTTCACGCCAGATCCCGAGATTATGCCCCTAATTCGGCGCATTGTGGCGGTATTGCGGGCCGAGGGGGAAGATTTGCTGGCCGATAACATTTTGCTGCAATCGCAACGGTTGGGGGATGAGGCCCGTCGTCTGCTGGATGGACAACGGCGACGTCAAGCGATGAAGATTGTCGATCGCTATCAGTGGATTGGCGCGGGGGCGATCGCCATTACGCCGCTTCCTGGGGTGGATTTGTTGGCAACGGCGGCTGTGAATGCCCAGATGGTGGTGGAGTTGGGCAAAGTCTATGGTTGTGAGTTGAACTTGGAACGAGGACGAGAATTAGCCCTGTCTCTCGGCAAAACCCTGGCCAGTTTAGGGATTGTTAAAGGAGTGGTGCAACTGGTGGCGACGGGATTGCAATTTCATGTGGGCACGTTAGTGATTGGGAAGGCGATTCAGGGGGTGAGTGCGGCCTATCTAACTCGTATTGCGGGCAAGAGTTTTATTGAGTATTTCCGCCAAGATGGGGATTGGGGAGATGGCGGCATTACAGAGGTGGTACAACGGCAGTTTGAATTAACACGAAAAGAAGAATTTGTCAAGGCATTTCTCAAGGATGCTGTAGCGCGGGTGGTGGAACCCTTACACCTGCAACGAGATCAGGCGCCAGAACGGGTTAAGGAACCCCTCTGGCAACCGAGAGACACGCCGCCGAGACCTCCGGCTCAGGTTCAAGACCCCCCCAGTCCCAAAGGAGACGATTGGAACCAGCCTCCTCCAAGGGATGATGGTTGGTAGAGGGCGGGGAGGGCGATCGCGTTTGAGGGATGACTGGAGTTTTAATAGGATTGGGAGATTGACATCCTCCCCGCTTCCATAGAACCCTACAATAGAAGCAAAGGACAGGGTAAAATCCCCCTTGCTAACCGTTCACCGCAGTCTAACCCACGATGTCTTTCACCCCCGAGTTCCTAAGTGGTCGCCAAATCCGCGAAAAATTCCTACAATTCTTCGAGGCGCGTCAACACCAACGCCTCCCGAGCGCCTCATTGGTTCCTGAAGACCCCACCGTTCTGCTAACCATCGCCGGGATGCTACCCTTCAAACCCATCTTCCTGGGCCAGCGGGAACGGGACTATCCTCGCGCCACCACCTCCCAGAAATGTATCCGCACCAATGATATTGAGAATGTGGGCCGAACGGCGCGACATCATACGTTTTTCGAGATGTTGGGGAACTTCAGTTTTGGGGATTACTTTAAACCCGAGGCGATCGCCTGGGGCTGGGAATTGATGACCCAAGTCTACGGCTTACCCCCAGAACGCCTCATCGTCAGTGTCTTCCGGGAAGATGACGAAGCCTTCGATATTTGGCATCAAACGATTGGTATTGCCAAACATCGCATTCAGCGGATGGGAGAAGAGGACAACTTCTGGAAATCTGGCCCGACGGGACCCTGTGGTCCTTGTTCGGAGATTTACTATGATTTCCACCCGGAACTCGGCGATGATGAGATTGATTTGGAAGACGATAGCCGTTTTATTGAACTGTATAACCTGGTCTTTATGCAGTTCAACCGGGACAGCGACGGTAGCCTCACTCCCCTACAAAATAAAAACATTGATACGGGGATGGGACTCGAACGCATGGCCCAGGTGCTGCAAACAGTCCCCAATAACTACGAAACCGACCTGATTTTCCCGATTATCCAACGAGCGGCGGCGATCGCCCAGCTTCGCTATGATAAGGCGGATGCGAAAACCCAGGTTTCTCTGAAAGTCATCGGCGACCATGTGCGCGCCGTGGTCCATCTGATTGCGGATGGGGTGCGCGCCTCGAATATGGGCCGGGGCTATGTCTTGCGTCGTCTGATTCGTCGGGTAGTGCGTCATGGTCGGTTAATTGGGATTGAGGGCGCGTTTATTACGCAAGTGGCTGAAACGGCGATTGAGGTTTCGGAAGCGGCTTATGCCAATTTGCGGGAACGGCAGGCGTTGATTAACCGTGAATTATCTCGGGAAGAAGCCCAATTCCTGAAAACCTTAGAACGGGGCGAAAAACTCCTCGGGGAGATTCTAGCGACCAACCCGCAACAGATTTCTGGGGAAGATGCGTTTACGCTGTATGACACCTATGGTTTCCCCTTGGAGTTGACCCAAGAAATTGCCGAGGAACAGGGGATTGGGGTGGATATCGATGGCTTCGAGGTGGAGATGGAACGGCAACGCGATCGCGCCCGGGCCGCCCATGAGACCATTGATTTGACGGTTCAGGGCAGTTTGGATGAATTAGCCGAAACGCTCCATCCTACGGCGTTTTTGGGCTATAGCGATAATCAGGCGAATGTCCAAGTGACGGCGGTTTTAGTCGAGGGTCATCGAGTTGAGTCAGCCGAAGCTGGGGAAACGGTGCAAGTGGTCCTCGATCGCACTCCCTTTTATGCTGAGTCTGGGGGACAAATCGGCGATCGCGGTTATCTTTCAGGAGAAACCCTTGTGGTTCGCGTTGAGGATGTGAAGAAAGAAGGCGATATTTTCATCCACTTCGGACGCATTGAACGGGGAACCCTCAACCTTGGCGATACGGTGACGGCGCAAATTGACCGGGCCTGTCGTCGTCGCGCCCAAGCCAACCACAGCGCCACCCACCTACTGCAAGCGGCCCTCAAACAACTGGTGGATGAGTCGGTGTCTCAAGCGGGGTCTCTCGTGGCCTTTGACCGCCTCCGCTTTGATTTCAACTGTCCCCGCGCCCTCACCGCCGAGGATGTGCAGCACGTCGAAGATTTAGTCAATACTTGGATTGCTGAGGCCCACGGGGCGCAAGTGGCGGAAATGCCTTTAGAGGATGCTAAACGCAAGGGGGCTGTGGCCATGTTTGGCGAGAAGTACGCCGATGTGGTGCGGGTGATTGACTTCCCTGGGGTGTCGATGGAACTCTGCGGTGGCACTCATGTGAGTAATACGGCTGAGATTGGCGCGTTTAAGATTATCTCTGAGTCGGGGATTTCCTCTGGGGTGCGGCGTATTGAGGCGGTGTCAGGGCCGGCGGTGTTGGATTATCTCAATAGCCGCGATGGGGTGGTGAAGGAGTTGTGCGATCGCTTTAAGGTGAAGCCGGAGGAAGTCGGCGATCGTGTCACCAGTTTACAAGAGGAACTCAAAGCGGCCCAGAAGCAACTGGCCGCCCTCAACGCTGAACTAGCCCTGGCGAAATCAGATCAACTCCTCTCGCAAGCCGAATCCGTGGGCGAGTTCAAGATTCTTGTGGCCAACCTAGGAACCGCCGACAGCAAATCCCTACAAACCGCCGCCGAACGCCTACAACAGAAACTCGGTGACGCGGCGGTGGTGTTAGGGGGGATTCCCAGTGAGGGGAAAGTCAGTTTAGTGGCGGCCTTTAGTCCTGCGGTGAACCAGAAAGGGGTGCAAGCGGGCAAGTTCATCGGTGGTATTGCCAAACTCTGCGGCGGTGGTGGTGGCGGTCGTCCCAATCTCGCCCAGGCGGGGGGACGGGATGCGAGTCAGTTACCGGCGGCTTTGGAGGCGGCGAAATCGCAGTTGATGGAGGCGTTGGGTTAGGAATTTTAGGGAATAGGGGATTGTGCCTCTATTCCCTCGGTTGTTGCTGTGTTTTTAGGGGTAAGTGGTTCTAAACCCGTGTCAATGTCCTCAACTTGTTTCTCACTCTGGACATCTTCAAGTTGACTATTGGCGTTCTCAATGCTTGAAGTGGTATCATTTGAGCTAAAGTTGTAACATCAAATGGGTTAACAGGAATTGAAAATTCTATGTACTCACAACGATGGTGGTGTAGGAAAAACAACACTCGCCGTTCATGCTGCTGGTTTGTTGTTGGAACAAGGTAGTAACGTGCTGATGATTGACTGTGATGATCAAGCAGACTTTTGGCAGTTTTTTACTCGTGGTAAACAGCCGGGCAAAAATAAGGATTATCATCGTCTCGGAGATAGCACTATTGTTTGGGATAAAAAACGAGAATCTATCCGAAATACAGCAAATCCTGAGGGCTACGCTCATGTGGTTCTGGATATAGATAGCCCCTTGGTTAATACCGTTAAGGCCATTATTGGTGGTCAGCCGGATTTGGTTTTGGTTCCCATTAATACATCTCAAGAAATCAAGGCACTTCGGAATTTACCTAGGACGCTAAAGGTGTTTTCAAATCTGGCTAAAAATACGGGAGTCAATCCTAGAGTTGTTGTAGTTCCTCTAGGTGTATCTGGAGATTCCGTTAAAAACGTCGTCGATCAGATAGCATCCGAAAATAAGCCGACAAACTGCCGAACAGCACCCGCCTTACCCAATTTGCAACAGAAGATGCAAGAGGCGATTTACCGGGACTATAGGTGTATCTGGAGTTATGAAGGGGAATACTCACAGATCGCCAGTTACTTTGACGCGCTTCTAAAAGCTTAATCATTTACATATATTTTCATAAAAATTATTGAGGAAAAAGACAACTACAAAAAGTCAAAACTTGTAAACCTTCAAAGGGAGTGAAAAATAATGAAAAGCGGCCATCAAACCAAATCAAAAACTGACACTAATTTTCTAGTGGAAGAGGCGATACAAGAAGGAGCTGAGGAGGTCAAAAAACAGCAAGATCTTAAAATAGCGACTTATCGTCTAACTGAAAAGGAAGTCCAAAATATGGCAAAAATCAGTGAGGCTTTAAGGCTAAACAGTGAGGATGTTCCACGTCGAGCCATTCATTATTTGAGCTTTGTCAACCATGAGATGCAAAAGCATCTTAATCCGGACCGACAGGCTTCTGTAACGGAGAGTCATGAACGGGATAGCCATGATTGGGAAAACTGGAAGACACGCCAGAGACAAGAATATTTACGAGAGTTAAATGCGCTAGGAAATATTCCCCAAGATGACCCCATTCGTCAAAAGAGATACAATAGGAACTTAGAGTTGGACGGAGAAATCTGGGACAAATTAAACCAACTGAAGATGACAGATGAGATTGGAGAATCCATCTATTTAGGCGTTGCCCTCCTCTATCATCAACTGGTGGAGAAAGCGACTCAACTCCCGGCTGGACACACCTAACCTGTATCTCTATGGATTTTTTGGAAATCGATGCCTTAGTCACCGGGATTCTCAATTCTGATCCAGCGGTGAAGCAGGACTTGGGACGACGGTTTGCTCTGCGTCTGGGGTTGGAGCCAGGAAACGTGGGAGCCGATGGGGGAGTTGATGGCTGGGGAATGTTGAACCAACGGCGCATTTATTTCCAATGTAAGCTCTATACGAAGCGGCTCGATGCCTCGTTTGCGGCGGATTTTTGTGGAAACTTGGTCATCCATCAGGCTGATGTGGGCGTTCTGCTATCAGGAGTTGGCTGCACTTCGGGATACGAGACTCGTCTTCAGTCATTTTAT